>Ga0208246_1000225_pt1 | contig 52021 bp, 43 predicted proteins | sample RifOxyD2_FD_184039 | JGI IMG/M metagenome (GOLD analysis project Ga0208246, IMG submission 184039) | Soil microbial communities from Rifle, Colorado - Rifle Oxygen_injection D2 (SPAdes) | ecosystem: Environmental > Terrestrial > Deep subsurface > Rock core/Sediment | place: Rifle, Colorado... | reverse complement strand
GATACCTTAAAAGCCTTATCAAAACTGCGTTTCTGCTTCCCTTCTTCCATTGGACACCTCCGTCCCTGAGACGGTTCCTATATTAGCACCATCTCTTCTTTGTGTCCACTGCTTTGGGGGAATTGTACCTCGTAATACTTTTTTACAAAACTCTATTATTATATTCTTATCAATCTTTTTGAGATTTTCTAATATTTTTCTCTGGACAGTTTTATCATCAGTTATCAAATCCTGCAGCAGTTTTGCAATTTCTTTTTCAGATACCTTTTTGTCGTTTCTTGTTTCCTGCTGCGCCCATACATCAGAATTGAAATCTATTACAGCAAACAAAAAGAACGGTAACGCTATTAAAAACAATCTCGTTTTCTTCATTCTCACCTCAAGTATATAATTACTTTACAGTTTCAAAGCATTCTTTTTCTTTATTGTATTTTACTTTTGTTTTTGCTAAACCGCCGCCTCTTCCGCGATAATCTACTTCAAATTCCCATTCGCCTGGTCTTTTCTGTTTCTCTCTAAATAAGTAGTCCGCCCAGTCTTTGTCGTCTACTTTATAAAAGATAACGTTGTCCTGCTTTTCGGAATAGCCGATACAGCAGGTATATATCCCCATACAAGCTATTTGATCAAACAAACCGAATTCTAATAATTTTCCATCGCCATTATAGTCCTTAAGCCACATGATAGGCGGATTATCCCATTCCTCTTCCGTAAAGGGTTTTTTACTAATTTTGTACCATGCAGACAAATCAGGATTATGATAATTTTCCCAATTATTACCTTTTATTCTATAAGGTAAATCAAATTTATCCTTTCCCCGTCCATTTATTACGTCTAAAGTGTTTATTATTTTCAGTGTTGTAAGATCCAACAAAGATATCCTTAATGGACCGCTGTAGTGATTCCCTCTGGAATACTCCGGACAAGTATATGCATTTTCTGTCATTAATGGTACTTTTTCAGGGTCAATCATCCAGGCAACAAGAGCTCTTGCCTTTGGGGTTTGAGTAAGAATATTTGTCTCAACAATAAAAGCGCTTTTATTCAACTGTTTTAGTATTTCATTTTCCAGCTCTTTTTTTATTGGCGTAACATTGCCATACTTTTTCCCTTCAGGTATTGATTCTTCACTCTTGCTTTTTATGTCATCCTTTTTCTCTAACACTTGGATACCTGAATCATCGCAAATAATTTTAATAGCTTTTCCAGTTTGTTTATCAAATATCACATGGGGAGCTGTTGATGCTGCATGCGGCCCCTCAAAATACCATGTTTCCGTTATATTTTCTTCGGCATGCATACTCATCGGAGTGGCTTTCATTATGCCTCTAACTTGGCTTCTTGTCATACCAACTTTTAACAACCTGCATCTTTCAACATTTTTCCTACCTTCAACCTCACGAGCTAAATCAGAAGCAAAATATATTACAAATAAAAGGCCAAGCAAAACAACAGATACCAGCACAGCAACAATCTTTAGCTTGCTTATATTTTGCTTCTTCATTTGTTCCCTCTTTTCAGGAAGCATTCCTTTTTCATTTCACGCAATAGTATTTTAAAACTGCTTCCGCCGATGGGCTTTCGCTTGGAAACGTCTAAAAATATCTGTTTTGTTATTATTTTCTTTGAGTTCTCAGTTAAATATATTGAATTTCTCAAGGCTCCTTTCAGTATTGTATCAAAGTCTGTAATAACTTTATCAAAATATTTCCGTCCTCGAGTTTTTGCATCTATAAAATCATGAATACTTACTGCCTTTGGACCGCCAGTAGTTATCCAACAGGGCTTTTTACTTAAATAGTAGTTTAGATTTTCATCTAAGCCATCAATATTCACGCTTTTAGTCGCAATTACACATAAAACCCAGGACGCATTCTTCAAAACAACCTTTAAATTCTTATCATTACAATATTGATAATACAATTTTCTTTTATTCAGCATTCCCAGATACATATTACACTCCTGCGCTGTCTATTTACCTTTTTTGCAGCTCTACCGATTTATTGGGCTGTTTGTCTCACTCTCTCTTACATATTTTTAACTGTCACTTACATAAACTATCAATTTACCGCTCACCATATCAATTAGCACTATAGTATATCGTAAAGGATCACTAGATTTAGACTTTTCATACCAATAATACACTTTTGATAAATCTTTTGGCAGTACATATTTACCTGAAAGATACCAATTCAAATTCTCTATCTTGTCTCCAAGTAAATACTCTTTTTTTGTTTTAGCTTCATCAACTATTTTATTCAACTGCTCTTTTTCTAATTGAATTTCAAGGTAAAGGTATCCATTTGAAATCCACCAAAATTCATCGTGTTTAACGACTTTAACATTGTCCGGAACAGATAACTCACTTATCAAGGCTGCTCTTTCGGTTAAAGTTTTTTCTTTCAACAATATTCTTCCAATAATGCAAAAGATTATTATTGCAGCCACAAAAGACGTGATTATTATCTTTCTTTTCTTTTTCATTTTCCTCGTTCCTTCTCCATAAGAAGGTATATTCTTCTTTATTTCCACGATATTTTAGTCTAATTTTTCACAAATGTGCTGCCATTCCAGGTATACTTGGCTTTTTTTAATATTATTTCTTTTTTATCACCCAGCTGTAAATATTTTATACCTTTATCTTCTAAATCTGTTCTTTCGCTGGAAAAAAGCACTTTTATTTCTCCCGTTTCCATACCCAACAATGTTGCATCGTACTTATTTTCACCCCAGCCCACTGTTTCAATCAATAATAATTTATTCTTTCCTGTTTCTATTATACCCAATTCCTTCTCCATGTGTCGTCCGGGCATAAATTCATTCACTTTAAGGCCGATATTTGTATAGGTTACTCCAAAATTCCTGCCACTTTTTATTAGGATTGCTTCTTCCTTGCCATCTAAGCCAAAATCAAAAGGTTTTATAATACAGAACTCACCTTCTTTAAGCTTTAACTTACGGAGCATATCTGCGGCTTTTAAATTGTGAAACTTCTTTGCATAAAGATAAATCAATTCAACAGTACACTCCTCTTCGGGAGTATTTGTTGACCAGCTCATTGTCTCCGCCATCTTTCTGGCCTTTTCAAATAGTTCTATTTTCTCATCAACTTCCTTACTTTCTTTTGCTTTTTTAATTATTGAGTTCAGATCATTTTTAAATTCGGCTTTTATCTTTATATAAAGTAAATCCTCTGGTTTTAAACTAGGCCGGTACTGTTCAAGCCAGTCACCATGCCACTTGTCAAGACACACAATTATCAAAGCTTTGTCATCTTTATTAAAATCTTTTACAATTTTCCCGTTAAAAGCAGTATTCCATTTATATACACTTTTCTTGCCGCTTATTCTTTGCTCTACTGGACAACTAAAGAGACCTTCTATATCCTGATCTTTATTATGCCAGGGGTTCATTTTTTTATCATAGTATTTAGCCAATTTGCTTTTGAGTTCGTCAATATCCTTGGCCGTCGGGATTTTGCCATCGTGTTCAAGGCTATATTTATATAATAATTCTCCAATAACTTTTAAATTGTCCCTGCACCAATCATTGGCATATCCTCCAACAAAATAATTAAACGGAGAGTAAACTATCACAACAAGGATAATAGCGGGGATGTAGATGAATGTATTAATCTTTAAGGAAAATTTAAATGATTCTTTAAACGTCTTTATGATACGTCTTAATAATAATCCGTCAAATATTGAAATAAGCATACATATTATTACATTTACTATAATAAAAGCGGGGTATTTAATTACAGGTTCATATCCTGTTCCGAAACCTGAAGTTAAAGTTATATAAATTCCTGCATATATTAAAACTGTAGAAATTGTAGTAACTAACATTAATACTGTCGAACTAATTAGACTTTTCCTTAAACTGAGTTTTTGATAATGTTTTAAAAATAACGTTTTTGCAATAAACGAAAGGGCTATGAATAATATTCCGACAAAATAATTACCATCTGCGAAAAGAGGCGTGTTAGCATTTACAATAAGCCCGTGTGCAAATAGTACATTTGAAAAAACCATAACAAATAGAATCCCGAATAGAAATCTTTTCATTTGGCCTCGTTTATTTTCTTATCAACTATATCTTTTAACTTTTTCAAATAATTCTTAAAATCCTTATCCGTCGGGCTTTTCATTAAGCCTTTTCTCATTATATATCTTGCTTTCTTAATATCTCCTAATTTATGATAAGATTCTCCAAGTCTATAGTATGCATCTAAATTCTCCGGTTCAAACTTGAGTACTCTAACATAATCGGGTATTGCCTTTCTGAACTGTCCTGCAGCAAAGTAATTAAATGCTCTATTCCAATAATTACCTATATTTTTAGGTTCGAGCGAGATTACTTTATTACAATCGAGTGTTGCTTTTTTGAATTGCTTTATTCTTGTATAGCATACCCCTCTATTATTGTAAGCATTAATTCTGTCCGTATTTCTTTTGCCGGTTTTTATAAGTTTGCTATAATCCTTTATTGCCTTTTCGTATTGTTTCATTGCCAAGTAAACATTTCCTCTATTGTAATATACTCCTGCGTCTTTTTTGTCAAGTTTCGTGACCTCAGTATAATCTTTTATTGCTTTTTTGAAGTTTCGACCCTTTTCATAAGTAACTCCTCGGCAAAGATAGGCATAAGCATATTTTGAATATATATAAATTGACTTATTTAAGGCCGAAATCGCTTTTCTATGATGTCCTGATTTCCCATAGTTCATCCCAAGATAAGAATACGCCTTGTAATCTTTCGGATTAAATCTGACTGCCTGTTCAAAATCACTAATAGCTTTTTTTGTTTGCCCAATGTCTGAGTAGGCCATCCCTCTCAAAACATATGCATCTTTGTTTTTCAGGCTTATTGCTTTATTAAAGAAAGAAACAGCTTTAGCATAATTCCCCTTCTGGACGTACTCTATACCTCTTATAGCATACAGCGACCCCTTATATTTTTGCCTTTTTTTCATTTTTCCTTCGCTTTTTCAATATTAAACAAAAAACCCACGTCTAAAATGAGTGGGTTCGGATGTGTTTTATTTAGTTCCTATCCTGTTAAATCTGTTTAAATTCTTATTCCTTTCCGGGAATCTTCCCATTCGTCCCCCTACATTCGAATGTATTATATTATATATTGTATAATTAAACAGTAAGAAATACAAGCAGTTTAGGAAAGTTGCAGAAATTCCTCGTGAAGGGAAAAGTGCGTGATTTTTCTTGTAGTTGCTCAATTTATTGAGCGTTTTTAAGGCGCCCGATGAATCTGGCAACTACAAAATCAAGAAAATAACCGTCATGAGGAATTTCATTTCCCAATAAACACGAAATTTGAGAAAAGCACTTATTATGTTGAGTTTTTTTATTTTGGAAGGGGAATGACGAAATTGCTTTTAGTTTTCAGTCTAAGACAGTGCATCTGCAAGTTTTGCGAACTCTTCGATGGATACATCTTCAGGCCTTGAATTTTCATTTATCCCGCACGAGTTAAGAATACTTTTTACTTTTTCTTTTTCGGCTCCAAACCTTACAAGAGCGTTTCTTATATTTTTTCTCCGCTGTTGAAAAGCCGTTTTGACAAGTTTTTCAAAGCTGGCCGGATTTTTAACTGAAGCCCGCATAAACTCCCTTGGTTTAACACTTATCACAGCAGAATCAACCTGCGGGGCGGGATAAAAGGCGGCAGCAGGAATAATTTTTAATATTTCTACTTCTGCATACATGCCTACCATTATTGTTAAAACCCCATAATCTTTGCTTCCCGGTGAGGCTCCTAACCGTTCTGCTACTTCTTTTTGTATCGTAAGTACGGCTATTTCTACTTTTTCCTTATTTTCAAGCAGCTTAAAAATAATAGGAGTTGTAATATAATACGGAACATTTCCTATTACTTTTATCTTTTTAACCGGCAGGGCCTTAAAATCAAATGAGAGTATATCCCCCTCTATTATTTCAACATTTTTATTTGTTTCAAACCTTGATCTCAAAAGTTTTACCAGATCACGGTCTATTTCCACGGCAATAACGGGAGCTCTTACTGCGATTATTCCCGTAAGCTCACCCCTTCCCGGCCCGATCTCAAGGACCGTATCGGATTTTACAATAAAAGCGGAGTTAACAATGAACTCCCGCAGTTTCAAATCAGTTAAAAAATTCTGACCAAAACGCTTACGCGGTCTGTGTTTCCCTGTCGAGACCATATCTTTATTTTTCAATTATTATCTCCACTCTTCGGTTTTTCGAACGCCCTTCCTCAGTTTCATTGGGAGCTATGGGCTTGTCTTTGCCTAAGCCCGCAACCGTAAAACTTCCTTCATGCAAATGCCCGTGTTTGACAAAATAATCAACTACAGCTTCAGCTCTTTTCCTGGAAAGTATCTTGTTATAATCCGCTGAACCGACATAGCAGGTGTGTCCTTCTACTCTTATTTTACTGTCAGGATTTAATGCTATATATTTGACTATCTTATTAAGGAGTTTAAAATACAGGGTTTTCACTTCCGCTTTATTATAATCAAAATTTATAGCCCCCTCGGAAAGCCGGATAGCGACTTCGGTTGCTTTATCATCAACTCCGACATTTTTTTCTTTCTTTATATCCGTAATGGAGAGGTCTTTCGCCATTTTTGTAGTTTCATCAATTGCACCTTTTTTCTCCGTTAATATCTTATTCAGATCTGAACCGATGCTGTCAAGATGTTCCCGGGTACTCACGGTTTCACCGCTTTTCACAGAGAGCTCAGGCAAGGCAGGGATATCCCCCTGCATATCATTTTTTGCCGGCTCATTTACTGTTTTGGCCTCAGCTGTTCCTTCCTGCAGTGTATCCTTTGCCGGAGTTTCAACCTGTAATGTTTTCTTTTCGGCAACTTCTGCAGCAACTTCTTTACGCTTTATCGCTTCCATAATCCTGCCCGCAATTTCTCTCCCTACCAGATCCAGTTTTTCTACCAGTTTATCTATCCTATTAATTGCATCCCTGATATCTTCGCCTTTTGAACCGGTCACTTCCTTTTCATTTTTAAAACCCTTCGACACAAAAGCAGCACCGGAAGAACTCCCTGCATTCCCCCTCCCCTCCATGTTTTTTTCTTTAGTCATTTCGGGAATACTTTCAAAATCCGAAGGACCTTGTAAGCCTATCTGAATAACACTTTCCTCTTCCTCCGCAGTTTTAACCGTCATACCTTTTTCCTCAGGTTTTTTAACCTGAGTTTCCGCTTTTACAGTTCTATTTTCCCGAGCTGCATCTTTTTCCGCTAAGTTTTCTTCTGCCTTTGCAACTCCGGACTTACCGGCGATGACATCAGCCCCTGTTTCCGGCTGAACACCCGGAACTTTATTATCTTCAGGTTCCTTCAGGGAATTTGTACTTTCATCAACTCCGGCAATACCGGCGGGAGATTTCGCCTCTTTTTTCGGAAACATAGCAGTTGTAACCGGGATCCTTTTAGCATCATCAACTGCCGCGGAAGTTCCAGAAGCCGGAGGTAAATTTATTTTATCCGCCGTTTTAATATTTTCTTTGTCTTTTTCAGCCTTTTCAACGGAAGACTTTATACTTTCTTCCAGCGCCACCAAACTATTCCTTTTCCTTGTTATTTCCGACCTTTTTATCTCAACATCCTTAAGCTCTTTTTGAAGTTGACCCAAACTGATAACGGCCTCACTTTTCTTGTCAGACGCCGGTTTTTCTTCAAAAGCACTCTTCTTGGCGGCAGCCTCCCGGTATTGCATGGCAACCTGCTTTTCTATTTCTTTTAATTTTTCAGATAATCCGATAATATTACCAGAACTTTTCAGAACCTCTTCAGGATTCAAATATTTATTACCCTGTTTTTCCCGGCTATTCAAAACGTAAATAACGCTTTTTTCTTCAAGTATTTTCTTTCTAACTTCCTCCAGTTTGTTTAACTGTCCTTCCGAAGTATTCACATATATTTCTTTAAGCTCCTTAACTTCTTCCGGGAAGAGTTCCTTTTCTTTTACAACATTTAAAACGGCCGCTCCGGTCTCCGTTATCTTCTTTCTGACTTCCTCGACCTTTTCTACCAGAAGTTCCGCAGTGTCCGAGGCATCCTGTAATTTTGCTTTTGCGCCCTTGACATCAAGGACTTTTCCGGTTTTTTTCGTCAAAGTACTTTCAGACATATCCTTCGAAAAAATAACCTCCTCAAATTCCGGGTACATCTTTGCAACTTTATTTTTCAGTTTTTCAAGATTTTCCTTTTCTTCCTTAATGTCTTTAACTACCGCTTGCACCTGCGTAATCCTTGATTTTGCTTCCTTTAGAAGCTCTTTGGCGTCGGAAACAATCTCTTTCGACTCCGACCGGCTTTTAATATTCATAAGCTCAGCAATCATTTTGGTAACTTCTCTTTCTTTATCAGCAAGTTTCTCGAAATGCTCCGCCAGATTCCCGGCAGATTTCTTTCTTTCATTCTTATTTGCATTTTCCTTATCCGGAGACAAGAGCATCTCCCGGTCCAAAGACAGCTCATCACGGATACTATCAATATCTTTCCGGTCATTTAAAAGTTTACCGTTAATCTCTTTCATTTCTTTTTTCATTTCTTCAATCTTTTTCTTTTTATCTTTTAGTCTTAAAGAAATATCATCAATATTTTCCTTCTCCTTTACGACCCGCCGTTCCTCCATATCCCCGATAATCACATCCGCAATAATAGACACTTCTGCTTCTCCTGTAACCTCTCTTAGCCTTTGTATATTCTCGGAGCCGGTAGTAACTTTTGATATATTTTCGGAAGCAGAAGCTGAGGCTATTATTGAACTATTTTTTTCTTCTATATCGGAGGTGCTCACAGCTCTGACGCCAAATCTGTAACTGATTCCGCTCTTTAAGGGCGGGGTCACAAAAAGATTTGTCTTGTGATCAACGGTAGCAATCGGAATATTATAATCAATAGCCCCGCCGCCGTTATCCGTATATATATTGTAAACACCGACATCGGAAGATGTAGAAAGTGTCCAGGTAAGTCTAATCTTACTGTCTTCCATAGATGAAGCAAGAAGTTCCGTAGGAGATGAAGGCGGTTTAGTCGACCTGAAAGCAGGTAATGCCACTCCCGGCATGGATTGCTGACAAAAAATAAATACAGCTAAAAGCATCAATATCAGCGTTTTAGAAAATATTTTAACCATTTTTTCCGGCATATTTAGATTATATTCCTAAAATTCTGCCCTGTCAACAATTACCAGGAACCCGAAATCCGAAGTAGAAAGTATACCATTATTGGCATTAAGAATATTGATATTTTAGTAGGATTTCGGGTTCGATTCCGCTGATTACAAAGCTTTTGGATTCCACTGATTAAAAAACAACCATATACGCTTTTCTTTACTTTAACTTGAATATTCCTACTTCTTTTTTAGGGAGAAATACCATGCCTGCGATTTCTTCTTATGCGTAATGATTTTTATACTTACATCTTCAGGGCTGATGGCACAGATAAACGAAACGAGATATCACAGATAGAGCAGTATATGAAAACATCTTCCCCGTCGTATTTCTCATTTATATTTTTAATTTTACAAGCAGGATAACGGCAAAAACAGGCAGTATAGATATTATTTTAAAGGCATAGCTTATTGAGCCGCCGTAGTCGGAAAGTAAACCGGTTATAAAAATCAGAACACTTGCAAGGCCCCAGGTAAGTCCGATTATAGAAGCCGCAGCAACTCCTTTATTCTTTGGAAGAAAGACATATGATTGGCTGACAAGCATGGGAAATGAAGAAAGCTGGCATGCCCCGGCAAAGGGAATAAATAAAAGAAAATAAGGCGCGGGAAAAAAAAGCATCAAATATAAAAAAAGTACAGAAAATAACTGGGTTAAGATAATTATAAGCTTTGCATTGTATTTTACAAAATACCTGCCAACTACTATCCCTCCAAGGGATCCCGGAAGGATATAACACATAAAAGACAGACCGGCAACAGTAATATCCATCCCTCTTTGTTTAAGATAAGCAGGCAGGTACATACCGACCGCAGAGGATAGAGATACAATTATAGTGACTATGGAAAAAAGAAGCAGGAATTGCCGGAAATTGTTAACTTCTTTAATATCGCCCGCGGTCGCGAAGTGCACCACCTTTTTTTTCTGCTCCGCCAGTATGTTTTTATTTGTCCATAACACATAGGAAGAAACGAATCCCAGGATCACAGAAAGACCCAGACCCGGCAAACCGAAGAGTTTTATTAAAATTGCCGCAAAAAAACCGCCAACAGCATAGCCGCCCGTGCCTCCGGCAAGAAATATCGACATAGCCAGGCTTCCCTTTTCCTTCTGTGATCTCTTTGCTATGTGCGTAGCCTCGGGATGGAACATTGCAATACCAATTCCGCCTATTATCAGGAATAGAACCATTAAACCATAGGTGGGCATCAAAACGGCGGTACCTACGAACAAAGCAGAAAGCAGAGGTGCCAGAAAAATTAAATATTTGCCAGTTCTATCGTAAATATACCCGAAAAATATCTGTGGAAAATTTGTAGAAAGAGAAAGGATAACTCCTAAAGAACCCGCGAGGGCAACCGAAAAATTGTATTTTTCTATCAGAACGGGAACGGCAAGAGGAATAAAAGCAGCATAAGAATCCGTAACTATATGGGAAAAAGTAATTATTGAAAGCTTGCGTTTATCTAAACTCATTTATGAAGACGTTTCTTTTTCCAAACCTTAACATGTTCTTCCACTTCTAAAAGCTCGGCTTGAATTTTTTTAAGACGGTTCGCCAGTGGATCCGGAAGGTCCGCGTGATTAAAGCTGATATTGGGAACATATTGTCCCTTGATCTTAACCACCCTTCCCGGAACTCCTACCACGGTGGAATGCGGGGGCACATTTTGGAGTACAACTGAGTTCGCCCCGACATAACTTCCATCCCCTATATTAATATTTCCCAATACTTTTGCTCCGGAGCCGACGACTATATTATCGCCAAGAGTAGGATGCCTTTTCCCTTTTTGTTTTCCGGTCCCGCCCAAAGTCACCCCCTGAAAAAGCGTTACATTATCACCAATAATTGTGGTTTCACCGATTACCACGCCCATGCCATGATCAATAAAAAAACCCTTGCCGATCTTTGCCCCCGGGTGTATCTCTATGCCCGTAAGGAATCTGGATATCTGGGAGATAAGCCTCGGGAAAAACGGGATATGAACTCTCCATAGAAAGCCGGCTATCCTGTGAAAAAATATTGAATACAAGCACGGATACAGCACAACATCAAATATGTTGGCCGCCGGATCCTTTTCAAGTATGGCTTTAATATGACTTATCATAGTAGGTATATTCTACTATAAATAGGAGTGTATTTCATCCAAAATCCGTATTGTTAGAAGTTCTTTTTACTACCGCTTTTTCTCTCTTTGTATCTTGACCTTTATAAACAGTTGTTTATTTCCCTTGAGGTCGAAACTTCGGCTTATGCCTCCCCGGTCAAAAGCGTGAGGCAGCATACTTTCCAGTTCGGGATATTTGCCAAAATCTGCTATGCGTTTTTTGCAATTTTTCAGAGCCTCTCTGCATTTTCTTTTAGTAAGGTGGGGAATTCCGTGACCGGGAAGCATTATATCAGGATCAAGTTTTTCAAGAAATTTTACACTTTTCAGCAACTTCTTTTTATCCGAGCCCCATTTTGTATTATACCAGCCCACTACACCTTTCCCGTTTTCCCCTTGATCTCCAATAGCAGTATCTCCGGAAAATAAGACTTTTTTTTCGTTAATTTCCGTTTCCAGACAAAGGGAATCAGGAGTGTGTCCGGGAGTATTATATACTTTTAAGGATATATCCCCGACTTTGATCGTATCACCGGATTTGACATACATATCCGGCTTAAGAAAGAAAAAACTCCCCCGACCGGAATAAACTTTAGCCTTTAATATTTTTTTTAATAACCAGGTATTGGCCGTATGATCCAGATGATCATGCGTAATTATCAGTTTTTTTATTTTTTTAAAATCCAACCCGGCAGCCAGAATATTCCTTTTAAGTTTTACAATATTCAAAGCTTCACCGTTATCAACAAGGGCCAGCTCGCCCCCTCCGTCAATAAGATATATATTGCAGTCAAATTTTGCCGTCATAGGGGAAAGCCCGCCCCAGATACCGCGGCCGACGAGGTAGATTTTATCGCAGATCTTCAGATAGTTCATTTACTCCTTTTAAGTCTTAACTGAACCTATTATTTCAGATTGATAGATTCTTCACAATAATACGGTAAATCCGTCTAAAAGTCCATAATGACTTACACAAATGTATTATTATCTTTTTTTATTAATCTTTCACTTTTACGGACTTTTATAGACTTTTACAGACCTTTATGGACGTTTGCTCTACCGCTCAGCTATTAGCAGTTGACTAAAACCCCTGCTTTGCTATAGAATACTTACATCTTAACTCTTGGAGGAGATATGGCTGACAATAAGATATTTCTAAGTGAAAAGGATATACCGCAGAAGTGGTACAACGTGCAGGCAGATATGAAGAACAAACTTCTGCCGCCACTTAAACCGGACGGAAAACCCGCAGGACCTGAGGATTTTGCCCCAGTATTTCCCATGGAAATAATTAAGCAGGAAATGAGCCAGGAAAGATGGATAGAGATCCCTGATGAAGTAAGAGAGGCTTTTAAAGTATGGCGCCCTTCTCCTTTGCAAAGAGCCGTCAATCTTGAGAAAGCACTTAAAACCCCTGCCAGGATTTATTTTAAAAATGAGAGTGTTTCCCCTGCAGGTTCACACAAGTTAAATACTGCTCTGCCTCAAGCCTACTATAATATGAAGCAAGGTATAAAAAGATTAGTTACAGAGACCGGCGCAGGTCAGTGGGGCAGCGCCATCGCCTTTGCCTCCCAGAAATTTGGTCTGGAATGCGTCGTTTACATGGTTAAGATCTCTTATGAACAGAAACCGTACAGAAGAATACTGATGCAAACCTGGGGAGCGACTATATATGCATCCCCAACCAACCGTACCAATGCCGGAAGAAATGTACTGGCCAAAGACCCGAAATCTCTGGGTTCTCTCGGAATAGCTATTTCTGAAGCAGTTGAAGAAGCAGTCACCGGTAAAGACTCCAGATATTGCCTGGGCAGCGTGCTTAATCACGTTTGCATGCACCAATCTATAATCGGACTGGAAACAGAAATGCAGTTGAAGATTGCAGGAGAAAAGAAACCGGACATCGTCATAGGCTGCGTAGGCGGCGGCAGTAATTTTGCAGGAATTGCCTTCCCTTTTCTTCCCAGAAAAATGAAAGGCGAGGACATTACCCTTCTCGGGGTCGAACCATCAGCCTGTCCTACGCTTACAAGAGGGCCTTACAGGTATGATTTCGGCGACGAAGCAAAATCAATGCCTTTAGTAAAAATGTACACGCTGGGCCATAGTTTCGTACCGTCAGGCATTCACGCAGGAGGATTGCGTTATCACGGTGATTCCCCCCTGCTCAGCCAGTTCGTTAACGAGGGACTTATCCAGGCAGTAGCCTACCCTCAAACTCCGGTCTTTGATTCCGCGGTACTTTTTGCCAGAACCGAAGGAATACTTCCGGCTCCGGAAAGCGCGCACGCCATTAAAGCCGCAATAGATGAAGCAATTAAATGCAGGGAAACCAAAAAAGAAAAATGTATAGTCTTCTGTCTATCCGGTCACGGCCATTTCGATCTGGGCGCTTATGAAGCTTATCTTTCAGGAAAACTGAATGATGTAGAGCTCGAAGAGTGCAAGATAAAAGAAGCACTGAAGGACGTTCCGGTAATAGATTTCAAAGGATAAGTAAAAAGGCCTCCGGAAACGGAGGCCTTTTTAAGTTTATAAGGTCCATAAGGTTTGTAAGGTTTATAAAGTCTTTTTCAAATGTGATATTATTTTATTTTAACAACTCCTATATGTAAATCTTTCTTCACTTTACCCACTTTTTTCACTGTACTTGCTTTCCTTGCTTGTTTTCACTTCCGACAGTACCATTCCCGCAACCATAACCAGTCCCCCCAGCATCGCAATTGGTACAACTTTCTCTCCGCCTAAAGTCCAGGCGAAAACGGCGGCGAATACAGGTTCTGTAGTTATTATGAGTGCTGCTCTTACGGTTGAGAGAAATTTCTGGGTATTAAGTTGAATTAGAAATGATCCCACTGTGGGAAATAATATTATATATCCGAGTCTGACAATATTCCCGTTACTCCCGAGATTAAAGGGAAGTCCGAAACACAAGGACACTATAAATGCGACGACAGAAGTAACGAATAACTGATGAAAACATAATACCAAAAGGTCAATCCCTTCTTCCTTTGTAACTTCAGAGATATAAACAATATGTAAACCGGAAGCTATGGCGGTAATAATAGTAAGGATATCCCCGTTATTAAGACGGCTTAAGCCTCCTGTAAGCATCCATAAGCCGGAAATATTTACAACCACCGCAATTATCTTAATAAAGGAGAATTTTCTTTTATAAAACAGATAAGAAAATACAGGAATAAATACTATGAACATTCCGGTTATAAATCCGGAATTGGAGGCCGTGGTGTATTTTAAACCGGCCGTTTGCGAGATCATTACAATTGATAAAATGGAGCCAAGAATAAGTCCGGCTTTTAAATTCTTTAAGAGGTTCTTCTTAAAATACAAAGCAATAATTGCCAGCAAGAGCGCTGCGGCGCCCATCCTTACGGCTACAAAAGGAAGCGGGCTGATAAAAGCCATCGCATCTTTCATCTGGTAAAATGAGGCACCCCACATCAAAGAAGAAAGGAGCAGCCCGAGAGTCGCAAGCAATGTTATTCTCGAACTCTTCATGACAAGACCTCCGTATTTTTCTTAAAACTGATTTCCGAGATAAATATTCCCAGAATGATAAGAACCCCTCCGGCTCCCGCTATAATATTAAACTTTTCCCCGCCGTAACTCCACGCAAAAAGCGCGGAAAATACTGGTTCTAATGCAATTATAAGCGCGGCCTTCACCGCAGTCATGTATTTCTGAGTAACTACCTGCCCGACCGTCGTAAAGGCATTTCCGATGAGGGCAATTAATATTAAAAATATTATATTATTTGCGCTGCCTATGTTAAAACTATACCCGTTAAAAAGAATAATGAAAAAAACAAGCAACGCTCCGGCAGCAAACTGATAAAATGTCAGCCCGAATGGTTCCATGCCTTTTTCTTTGGACATTTTTGAAACAAAAATTATATGAAGCGCTCCGGCAGCAGCGGCAATTATTATAAATACAGCCCCTTTACTGACAGTGAAAAAACCGCCGGTTAAGAGCCAAAGACCGGCAAAACTAACGCTGACCGCCCACAATTTTTTCTTTGTAAATTTTTCTTTAAACAGCAGCCGGGAAAAAATAGGAACAAAGATCACAAAAGCCCCGACTAAAAAGCCCGCATTTGAAGCAAGAGTGGTTTTAAGACCTACGGTAAGGAATGCAAAATGGCAGGCCAGAAGGATCCCAAGAACTGTACCGTTCTTGGCAGTTTGAAAAGGGATTTTACCCTTTCTCCTGGCAATCACTCCGAGTACGGCAGCGCTCACAGCCATGCGGAAACAAACATTTGCAAGAGGTTCTGAATCTAACAGCGACCATTTTACAACACTGTAAGAAACACCCCAGATAAGAGCAATGAGTACAAGGCTAAAATCAGCGGACTTGCTGCTCTTAATTTCGCCATCCGTGACTATTTTAGAATCAGAGGTTTCTATTCAAACCCCATTTTCTTTAAATTATTAAAACTTGTAGTCACGCATTCAAATGGATCTATGCCGTTGCAGTTATCCTGTTCAACAAAGTAATTTTTAGTTCCCGCTTCTTTTAACGCGCCGAAAATTCTTTTCCAGTTTAAATTGCCTTCACCCACCGGGAGCATCATGTGTGTTTTATTCCCTACCGCACCCATATCCTTCAAGTGTACTACAGAAGTCCGATCTTTAAATCTTAAAATCCATTCTGCAGGATCACCTCCGCCGGATTGTATCCAATAAGTATCAAATTCTGTTCGAAGATACCCGGGATCGCTTTCACTGTAAATAATATCAAGACCCAGTCTGCCGTTAAATTTCTCAAATTCAAAATCATGATTGTGATACGCAAGTGAAATTCCATTTTGCAGCAATTTTTCTCCGGCTTTCGTCAGTTCTTTAGCTACTTTTTTATAACTCTCTTCATTGTTCCTCACTTCAAGATCAAGCCAGGGACAGACCAAAGTCTCATATCCCATAATCTTACATTCTTCAATCGCCTTATCTGTTTCGTTGATAATTCTCCCATAATTCATATGTCCGGAATTTGAAAGAAGCCCGGCCTCATTTATCATTTTTTTAAGTTCTGCGGGTTCTATAGGTCCAATTCCCGAAAACACCTCTACACCCTTGTACCCGATTTCCTTGACTCTTTTCAAGGAAACCGAAATATCTTCCGGAGTCTTAAGAAAATTGCGAAGTGTATAAAGCTGTAATCCTATCATTATTATTCTCCTTTTTAAAATAGATTCCACCTCCGCCAGTTATATTAGGCGGATCCCTCGTCGAGATTACAAAACTTCCGGATTCTCCGTCTTTAGCCCGCCTATTGGCGAGGTCTCGCACAGCATTGTAGCGGACGAGATCTCACTGTAGGTGGACACTAATACAGGCAATTTTTCCAGCTTAATTCAAATTGTCCGGAAACCTTATAACCAACTTAACGTAGTATATCAAAAACAACGACAAATATCAAAAGAACTTCTTTTTCAAATCAAATCGTTTATCTGTGTCATCTTTTTTTTATCGGAGTCATCAGTCCCGAAATCAGCTTCAAACTTCGGGACCAAAAATGCTTTGACTTTTTCCCAGTTTTCCTATAAAATACTAATGTTTAAATCATACCCAAACAGCAGCAAAAGGAGCATTTTAAATGAACCAGGCAACTTTGGTACTTGTAAAACCGGACGGTCTAACAAAGTCCTTAACCGGGAACATCCTTACCCGTCTCTCCGAAACAAAACTTGAGATAGTTGCCGCTAAAATGGCCAGGGTCAGCAGGGAACTGGCGGCAGACCATTACAGACACCTGAAAGACAAACCCTTTTTTGATGATGTGGTAAAATATCTTCAGGGAGAGTTCCATGACAGGCGAAAAGTCATGGCTATGGTTTATTGGGGTAACGATGCAATTAAAAAAGTAAGAGATATAGCGGGGGCAACCAATCCGGAAGAAGCCGATCCCGTCTCCATCCGGGGTTCTTACGGTAGAATTACTACGCATGGTGTTTTTGAGAATGTAATTCATGCTTCCAGCGATGAAAAAGACGCAGAAAGAGAGATTAAACTCTGGTTCAAACCTGAAGATATAATAGTAGATCTTTATCCGACAAAAGAAGAAGTAATAAAAGACCTGAAAACAAAAAGCTGGGCTTAAAACCCTGCTCCAAATCAAAAAACAAATTTCTTAACAGGAGGAACGAAAATGCCTTTAGTATCAAGTAAAGAATGGATGTTGAAAGCACAAAAAGAAAAGTTCGGAATCGGCGCCTTTAACGCAAACAACATGGAGTTTGTTGAAGCGATAATTGAGGTTGCGGAAGAAGAGAAATCCCCGGTAATTATTCAAGTAAGCCAGGGAGCTATAAAATACGCAGGCCTTGAAATGGCGACAGAAATGGTAAAAGCAGCAGCTGCTCTTGCCTCAGTACCGGTAGTACTTCATCTTGACCACGGTACAGATTATCTTCAGAACGTAAGATGCTTAAGAGCAGGATTCACTTCTTTGATGTTTGACGGTTCAGCCCTTAGCTTTGAAGACAATGTTAAAATGACTGCGAAGATAACTGAAATGTCCCATGCCTGCAATATACCGGTGGAAGCAGAACTCGGGAAAGTGCTTCAGATAGGCGATAACAACTCTGCAGAAACAATAGAGAAAGCAATGACCCAATCTGAAGAAGCGGTAAAATTCGTAGCAGCAACAAAAATCGACTCTCTCGCAGTCGCTATCGGTTCCGTCCACGCAATGAAAGACAGAACTGCAAAGCTTGACATCCCGAGATTGAAAAAGATTCGTTCCGTAATTGATATACCTTTAGTTCTTCATGGATCTTCCGGTGTAGATCCGGAGTCCATCAAGGAAGGTATAGCAAACGGACTCTGCAAGATCAACGTAGCCACCCAGCTCTCCGTATCCTTTGTAAAAGCAATAGGCGAAGCATACAACAAGAACCCGAATGAAAAAGACATGAGAAAGATCCTTCTCCCCGGCAAAAATGCCGTAAAAGACAGAGTAAGGGAATACATGGGCTACTTCGGCTGCAAAGGTAAAGGAATAATTACCGGAGCAAAGTCAGGAATACAGTCGTCAGAGATAAAGCATCACGAGTAAGCGAAGCTTATTCGTTAGTTTGTAAGGTTCATAAGGTTTGTAAAGTTTATAAAGTAAAAGCAAAGGGCGGGATAATCTCCCGCCCTTTTTATTTTGTCATACCGGACTGAGATCCGGTATCCAGTGTCTTTAAAACAACAAAATAACTTCATAACAAAAAAGACTCTGGATCCTGCCCTCCTTAAAGATTGGCGGGTGAAAAGAAACCCAGTTCAGGATGACAGAGATTACTTAATAATATCGTCGAAGAGGTCTCGCCAGTATGGGTTTTTTATTTCAATCAGGTCCTTTTTCCACTTTCTATGCCAATTCTTCAGTTGTTTTTCTCTGATTATTGCAGCTTCGACACTGTCCGTTTCTTCATAATATACTAAATCTTTCACTTTATAATCCTTAGTGAATCCTTTTACAAAGCCTTTTTTATGTTCATCCACTCTTCGAATTAAATCATTAGTAATCCCAATGTAGATAGTGCCATTTCTATGACTAGCCATGATGTATACAAAGAATGTATATTCCCGCATTAGATTTCCCCTTAAGTACCAAGAACACCGACACTGGATTCTGAATCCAGTTCAGAATGACAAGAAAAATATTTCAGGCTGATAATATTTTCAACCCTTAAACTTTTATATTGTACGAAATTAGTATTTCCCGTACTTATTGGCCATTTTTAGGTAATGTATCAGGTTTTCTGCGGTTTTTTCGGGGATCGGGGATTCGTATGGCGAGGCGCAGGGAGAAATTATAAATCCTCCCCCCTCTTTTGCGGCGTCCATGCAATCTTTTACCAGTTTTTCAACCTGAGCCAGAGATGCCCGCGCTAAATCATCATACTGGATATTGCCTATCATACAAATCTTCTTGCCAATCTTCTTTTTTGCATCAGCCAAGATAATATCTCCGCTTGGAGGCGGCTCTAAAACATTCAAACCGGAAGGTCCTATCTTTAGAAAACTGTCCAAAAATTTATTTACTTTACCGTGACTGTGAATTATCGTATATTTACCTGCTTTGTTTATCTTTTGTATTATCTCAGTATCATAATCCACTACAAAATCGTTAAAATCCAGAGGAGACATTAAGGGAGGCAACACATATTCCGGCCCGTTAAAATAATAAACAGGTCCCACGTCATTTTTGATCAGATAATCGATTTCATCAAGTATCCGTTTTTTAAATTCATCAAGCATTTTTATTATTAAATCCCTGTTCTCAATTGAGAAGGTGCAAAACATCTCGGGTTTAAACAGATCTCCTACTATACATATAGGATCCGGCAAAGTAACTTGAGCAACCGCCTTATCCTTTAACTCTTTTTTTGTTTTAAAAAACTCATTAAGATCCGGTCTGCAGGGAACATAAGGGATAGACAATACTTTTTCCGCATCTTCAAGCGATTCTATCCAGTGTTTTTCAGTTCCCCCTCCAAATTTATCCTGAATGATCCGGCAAAGCTCTCCTTTAGGTGCATTTATCGACTGCTTGATTTTACCCGAGCCGATATCTTCTGTTTTATAATCTTTAACAACAGCAGTATTAAAATGTCCAAACGGAAAATGCCAGTCATAAACAACATCGGAATACTCTTTTACCGCATCCATCAATTTGGTATAACTTTTATCCTCTGTCGCCCAATTTTTTGTATAAGGATTCAAGAAAAGTGTTACAGGAACTCTATCCGGCTGTTTGCATTTTAAAGCAGTTAAAAAACGCTCTTCTGTATTCATTCTTCCTCCAAAATCCCAAAATTTCGATGTGACAACAATATCCTATCATCTTTATTTGAATAATGCAAATACTTGATATTTGACAATCATGTTCTAAAAATATGTTGGCATTCGGTCATGCATAGTTTCTTTTGAAACCTTATCATTATACTGCCCCAAACATCTACAATCTTTTTGTCTATAGCTCCCAAAAAGCGCTTTATTCCCTGCTTTACAGCCGCCACCACAGAGTTTTTTATAGCTGCAAGGGATACAAGCATCAGGAAGTTTTGTAAACTCGGTAAAAGATTTTGATTTGTTTCTCTTTGCAAACACATCCCAGAAGTTTTCTTTGTACACATTTCCCATTACAATATCGTTTATAAACGGACATGGTGTCATATCTCCGTTCACTTTAACCGAAACGGAGTAGTAGCCTCCAAGGCATTCAGTCCCGCAGAAGGTTATTACTTTTTCAATATATTTGCCATGACTCGGGCTGTCTTCGTACAGCACTTTATGCTTAACCAATGCCCATTTTTCTTTATCTACGGAGAGCTTGTCGTTTATCATCTGCGGTATATATTGAAAGAAAACGGGCTTTATTTTAAGTTTTTCTACTGCAAAATCACGGATCTTTTCATACTCTCCTATATTTTTATTATGAAGCACAACAAAGGCGAAAGTTTCTATTTCCGCTGCTTTAAAGTTTTTAATCCCCGCTAAAGTTTTATCAAAGAAACCGGGGTTTCGAGTAAACGCATCATGTGTTTTTTTATCAGAAGAGGAGAGATTCACCATAATCTTATCAACTCCCGCCATTTTCAGTTCTTCGGCCAGCATTTTATCTGCCACAGTGCCATTTGTGTATATTATGACTTCTTTGAATCCTGCAGTTTTTTTCGCATAGGCGACAATACTTACAATATTTTTATGGAGTAACGGCTCTCCCCCCATGATGTCAAGCCGCATACGCATGCCCTTTACCTGATCCAGCAGTTTTTTTATCTTCTCAAAAGGGACTTCAATATCTTCTTTACTTGAATAGCACATCTTACAATTAATATTGCATTCGGTATTGATATCAAGCTTAATGACATAGGGGACAGGGCCTACAAAGGTTTGAGCGAAGATTCTAATAGTACTTTGGAGCAAAGAACCCGGCTTGGCCTTGCCAATGGTATGCAGAAATATATCCTTACTTTTTATAAACAACCGGGCTTTAATTTTTAGAAACCCTCCTGACATGCTCACTCTTTTACTCCCACATAATATAGATACCTGAATGTAATTTTAAGACCGCCGCATTTATCCGCTTCCTTTGAAATTAGGGAAAATATCTTCTCCCTTTGTTTTTCCTTTAACGCACCTCTGAAACCAGAGGACGGGCCGCCGTTTTTCATCCAGTCAACCAGAGCATCCCCACAGAGAAAGGTATACTCAGCAAATTCTTCATTTAAAACTTTAGTTTTAAGGCCAACTTTTTCCGCACTCTTCTTGAACCAAACCGCACTTTTAGGAACAACAAGCGGCGGAATATTTTTCAGACAAAATACGTTTCTTAAAACTATCGGGGTAACCAGCTTTTGAAGCTCGGAAAGGGTATCTGCAGTATTAACAAGAACAGCTATGCTTCCACCTTTTTTTAGAGTTCGAAAAGCCTCCTTTAAGATTACTTTTGGATCTGAATACTCCAAAGACCAGCAAGAAGCAATAAGATCAAAGCTATCAGCAGGCGTTGCCTTTAAAACCTCTGCCATATCCCCTTTTACAAAGTTAACCCTCGTCAAATAGTTTGCGCACCTCTTTTTAGCAAGAAGCAGCATGTTGTCAGAGACATCACACGCTGTCAGAACCACTCTATTTTCCTTAAACCGGTTAAGAAAAAGTTCCGTAACCTGCCCCGTCCCGCACCCAAGCTCTAATATTTTTGCATTAGAAGGTAATTCCAAGTTTTTAATTTTTTCTTCGCTAATCTTAGCAAGAAGCGGTCTTGTTGCGACTGAATCATATGTCTTCGCACAATCATCAAAGTCATCTTTATAAATATCTTTCCCGGAAAAAGCACCGGATATAAAAGACATTATACTTCTTAGTATTTTAAGCATTTTCCTTTGGTTTTTCCTCTTGCTCTACCTGTTTTGACTCTTCTTCTGATTCCATCCTGACTCCATAAAGGATACTTCCCAAAATAATTCCTAGAATTAAACCGGAAATAGCTCCAACAAGCGGACCTGCCCAAAGGAATATACCTAACATAGAGTTATTGCCTTTCAGAGGGTACAGGAGATTAGGAATATGAACAAGAAATCCAGAGATTGCCCCATAGATCCCGCCAAGATTTGTGGCTTTTGTTATCCGCTCTTTCCAAATTCTTTTAGTTTTATAATAACCATCCAAAAACAGATATCCCGCTATTACTCCGGTAACAACGCCGGTTATTGATCCTGCGACACCTCCTGCTTGGCCAAAAAAAGCACCATTCAATCCAGTACAGGCACATACAAAAAGAACTGCAAAAAAATGATATACGTTTTTAATTTTCATGTTTTTCTCCCTAAGCCGCCGGATTAGATTTAACTTCTTTCTCCATTCTGACTCTAAAAAGAAGACGGCCAAAAATATTTCCAAGAATTGATCCGGTAATCCAACCAATAAATATCCCAGCCATTATAAACATTCCGAGTAATGAGCTGTGAACTAAATCATTTGGTACAAAGAAACTTGGGACATAGACAAGAAAACCTGATATTGCCCCGTAGATTCCACCAAGTTTGGTTGCTTTTGCCAGTCTAACTTTCCAAATTCTATTAGTTTTATAATACCCGTATAAAAATAGATACCCTGCTATCACTCCCGAAATACCACCGGTTATTGCACTTGCATTACCTCCAGCCTGTCCAAAAAACCACCCATTTAAGCCCGTACAGGCACAGACAAAAAGAACCGAAAGAAAATGATATATATTTTTTATCTTCATTTTGCCATTTCCTCCAACATCCAATCTGGTTACCTTAACAAGTTTAGCATACATCAAAGGCATCCTGCCATAATCTAAAGAATTAAGCAAGGTTTTGTTTTTTTCATAATCTTTCAAAGGCAATCCTTTTGAAGGATTCCAATTAGCTTTCTCAGCCACTCCTTTCGAAATGCAATATTCTGAAGGCCTTGGGATGAACTCTCTCATCCTTTTCATAATGTCAGCAAAACTTTCCTTAAGGAGATTTCCCGCAGCAACTTGTACCAGATCACAGGGGGTGACTTCACCTTTTGCGGTAACATGCATATGGTATATTCCTGCACCACATCCGAATATCCCATCAGAAGTAGCATGAGCATAGGCCATAACCTTGGGTAGATTTGGATCCTTGTTAACCTCATACTGAAACTCTCTTATTTTCATTCTGTCTTCCTCGGTAAACTTTTCATACTCCCCGGAAAACAACTTTCCACATGGAGACGGCTCCAAAATCCTAAGTTCATGAACTCCTATCTCTCCTGCAAATTTAAGATATTCATTTTTCTTGTCCGAATAGAGCATATCCTTGGAGATAACCATATTTAATGCCGTGTATATACCCGCTTCTACGGAACATTTTACTGCATTAACGGCATTTTCATAAGCTTTATCATTGCTTTTACTTATGTTTTGCTCTTCTTTAATATGACTGTCCAGACTTACGACTAAAGCTTGCAAACCTGCATTTCTAAGTTCAAATGCTTTCTCCTGTGTAAGACCATAGCCAGTGGTAAAAAGAATCGAGTAAGACCTTGCATCAACGGATTTAATCAGTTCGTTTATATCCTCCCTCTCAAGAGGTTCACCCCCTGAAAAGCCGATGCAGGATACGCCCACAGCTTGAAGTATTTTAATTATTTTTTTCGTTTCTTCTGTGCTAAGGTCTTTCTTATCTGTTTTTCCTCCGTTACTGCAATACCAGCAGTCATAGGGGCATCTGTCGGTAACTGCAAAATACGCCGAAAAAGGAATGAACTCGCCTTTTGACATCTGAACAAAGCGTCTTAGCGCAGAGTTGTAGGATTTTGACGGGAGCGGAGAAAAATTCGTGCTGACTATCGTCTTTCCGTTAAGATGGGTGAGTTTCTCATGTCGCATCTGCCTGAACATAAACCAGACAAAACCGACCGGCAGCTTAAAGATATCAATATTTAAAAGCCCTCTTGCCAGATAAAAGTATTTTCTTAGCCCTGTTATATGTTTCATTTAACCGCCATAAGATCTAAGAGTGAAAAGAGCATAATGATAATAATATTAATCTTTACTCCGCGCATAAAAGCTTTATCGCTCCCGATTATTATACCTGCAAGCAGAGAGGTAACCGCAAGAATAATTCCGGAAAGATAAACTGATCCGCACATACCGAGTATATATGGAAGAGTACAAAACGGAATCCCGAGAATTGCAGATACTACGGCTATAGTCCTAACTTTTTTTCTTCCCATTATGTCAACATAGCTTTTGCTGCCTCCTTCTATATCTCCCTTTACATCTCTCACATCCTGCAGGATGGCGTAAGGCACGCACGTTAAAAACAACCAGATAGGATAGAGAAAAAGAGAGTCACGTCTGGGTGAAGCAATACCTCCCTCTGTCAAAGCAAAGGAAAGAGGATACACAGACACCATGAGCGCCGAGGCAAGAAGAGGTTTTAAAAGGAGCATTTTCTTATTGTAGAAGTTATAGACCACCAAAACAACAACATCCATAAGGATTACCAGAAAATAATAGATATTCACGAAAACACTGATTATTAGCCCAATTATAAAAAGCCCGAGGGCAAGCAGCAATGCCGATTTTTTGCTGATAAGCTTATCTACATATACTCTTTCCGGTCTGTTTACCAGGTCATATTTTATATCCAAAACGTCATTCATGACATACCCCGCGCAAATGACAAGAAAAAGTGAGACTATCCCGAGCAGCAGATCCAAAAGAAAATATGTTTCCTTAAAATAACTGACAGACCCCAGCGCAAAAATAGAAATAGTAATAAGCCCCGCCTGCACCGGCATGGATTTGTCCAACCTAAGTTCTTTTAATATAGAAAAGTACCTGATACACCCCTCCGAAACACCTTTAATTATTTTTACTTTAATATTATTATCTCGTAAAAATATTCTGCTTTTTAAAGATCATTAACAAGTTTCCTTCTCTATTCATTAACATTTTTTGTAGTTGTCTCATTTATGAGGCCAAAGCGCTTGATGCTTCTTTGCCCGCCAATCTTTTTGGAGCGAATCAAGCAACTACAAGTTCAGAAATTTAATTGTGTCTCTTACTTGTCCTCAAGAGGCAGACGGAAGGCTGCCATTTCTTTGGTGTTGCGGAGTAAGAGGACACTGCCGGCAATGGCCGGGTGGTTCCAGGTTTTGCCGGTGATGGCGGAGAAACGCGCGAGTTCTTTGAACCCTTTGGGGTCCGCGGGAACCAGTGCCAACTCTCCTTTTTCCGAGAGAACCAAAAGAAGATCCTGATCGGCCAACAGAATTAGCTCGCCGGAATAGCGTCCGTCTTTCCACTTGCGCTCGCCTTTTTCTATATCTATACACGTGAGGCTCGGGATGTCAAAACCGTAGACATAACCTTTGTGAATAATAATGTCGTTTGAGTTGGGTTTTAACTTGGTTGATGTCCATTTCTCTTCAATAGACCATTTACCGGCCGTGTGCTTAAGTGAAATACGCCGCAGTCCTTTTATCTCACCCATATCTATTAAAATGTCAGTATCGTTAATAAGTGCCGGTTGAATGGTCCGGATACCTTCTTTCACTATCTTCCATAATTCCTTTCCATCGTCAACTGCGTAGCCGGCCACGCCTGCTTTATTCATAAATACTATTTGTCTAACACCGTCTAAAGTCAATAAATGTGCTGAGCTGTAACTTTCTCCGGTATCAGAACCATTCCAGCGCGGCTTTCCGGTAGCAATGTCATAAGCAAGGATTCTACTTGAAATCGCTACTACTACAACGCTGTCAACTACCAAAGGCGAACTCGTATAACCCCAGACCGGGATCTTTACGTCGGTATCTTTTGCCGCATCACGCATCCACACAAGATTGCCGGTACGTTCATCAAGCACGTTCAGTAATCCTGTCGCGCCTAAAGTATAAACACGGCCTTTACTTATGGTAGGTGTCGAACGGGGGCCGGCTCCCGCATGTGAATCCCAGAAACGGACTTTATCGCCATGCTTCCATACAGGTTTGCCGGTATTTAAATTATAACAAGTAACCATCTCGTATTCCCCGCGCTGTTCCTGCGTGAAGATGAAAGAACCGTGTACCGCAAAAGATGAGCAGCCCGGACCAATAGGACTGCGCCACATTTCAACCGGAGGATTTTTAGCCCAATCAGTCCCTATCTTTATACCTTTAGCAATGCTGTCTCTGTCTTTTCCACGAAATCCCGGCCATTCGGCTTCTTTTGCTATGTCTGCCTGAGTCAAAGATGTTGTTGTCAGATTATCACCGATTTCTGAAAGCAACTTCTCTTCGTTTGTCTTTGCCCAACGCCAGTTAAGATACTGCCCGTTTTGTACGGTCATTCCATCCGTACGCAGAAGTAACCAGAAACCGGTGGAAAGTAATATGGTAAGTACCATAGTTATACGTCTGAGTTTATTTCCAAGATTACGGCTTGCCGCCGCCCAGATGACAAAAGCAAGGCTTAGTACCGGAAGAGAGAAGAAGATGAACATGAGTCCCATGTTCGCTGTCGAAATAGACGCATCAAGGAACGGAGTTATCCCGACCAGCACCGCAATCATCAAAACAACACCAGCCCAGCGGTCAAATTTTGCCGCCCTGCTGAAGAACGCCCACCAGATAACAACCGCCAACCATAAAACCACCCCGCCCAATATCCCGACAACAAGCGTATCCGGCCAGATAACAGGCGCAACAAATCTAAGCACCCACTGCAACACCACAATAGCAACCCCCGGCCAAAGCCGAAGCGATTTCTTCAGAACAATTTCATTCGATTCCATTATTATTCTCCTTACATTAATTCTCTTCCCCCTTCTTTTTATAGGGGGAAGGTATGGATGGGGGTAATTTATCCTGTCTTTTTGGCCCTTAAGCCTGGTGGATTTCGCAAAGGATTTACGGTCAACTATTCATACCTTTGCTCAACTTCCCTCTGCTTTAATATTCTTTATCCTCTTCTCATCTACTTTCTATTTCGATTGCTCGATTCTCTGCTTTTCCGGGAAGGTACGGTTGGGGGTAATTTATCTTTACCGTCTGGAAATAGAAAACTACCTCCGGCATAGTAACAGCCCCAAAAACCCTTGCTAGTATAATTTTTCCTTTTCCGAACGACCTTAATCTAATTTAAATATTGTTCGTCCGCCAGTTATTATCGGCGGAGCTTAAAACTATCTAAAAGTAACACACCCTTTTAAAAGCAATTATACAGAATTAATGTATTATACAATATTATTTCATAAAAATATTCTAAATTTTATTGGTTTTGGAAGATTCCAATGTGGAACATTTTTATTGCTTATTAAAAGATATTTTTGTATACTATGGAAGCTCAAGGGAGAATTAAAAATGGAAAATAAAGAAGCTTTGTTTAATCCAATCAGGGAAAAAGTTTTCAAAATAAGAAATCAATATGTAATGCTTGACAGTGATTTAGCCGGATTATATGGAGTAGAAACAAAGGTATTAAATCAGGCTGTAAAAAGGAATATTGAAAGATTCGAAGGCGAAGACTTTATGTTTGAATTAACCCAGATAGAATATGATCATTTGCGGTCACAATTTGTGACCGCAAACAGCCTTAATAAATCGAGGGTTTTACCTTATGCTTTTACGGATAATGGACTTTCAATGCTATCTAGCGTACTAAACAGCCCTTTAGCTATCAGAGTAAACAGACAAATTATGAGGTATTTCAACCATATAAGAATACTAGAGTCGAGAAATGATGATTTCAGGAAATACGTTGAAACAAACTTTAAACTTATAGAACAAAAACTCAAAAAAGGTGATACAAACTTCGAAATTATTTTCTCCCTTTTCGACAGCTTTAAAAAACGTTTTGAACTACCCGCAAAGAGCACCATGAAATACGGATTTATAAAAGCCGAAGAAAAGAAAAACAAGTGAATGCATTAACAGAAATTAATTGTGTTGTCACTAATTTCTGGACTCATTTTTTATTTTTTCGGAAGATATTTTATGTTACCGGGGACAGACACCGAGAAAACACGTTGTCAGTCCCCTACACCGGCCAGTAGCCGCCTGTTTTTTTACTGCCGCGTCTTTCTATGAGTTTTTTCTCGATAAGGAATTTTATTTGATGTTCCAGCGTCTTTATCGAACGACCTTTAAGTGAAACACTAAGTGCTTTTGTCTTCATTCCAGGATTACTTTTTATTGCATTGAGAAGTGTTTTTAATCCCTCATTTAATCCGACAATATTGGAGGGTTTCGGCCTGAAAAATACGGTTGATTTTTGTCTGCTTTTTACAAGAAGCAGTAATAAGGCAAGAGAACAGAAATTCTTTATCTTAGATACTTTTAGTTGTCTCATTTCATGAGGCCAACAATGCTTGATAAATCAAGCAACTACAAGTTCTGATATTGTCAGAGTCAATTTTAATTCTCAAATAGTCTGTAACTTTTTGCTTTCACCAAACATCCAACCTTCAAATCCTCCAACCATCTAATTTTTCGTGCTCGAAAAATTCTACGTTCTCTTCCACCATTCTTTCTTGCGAGTAGTCTTTCAGGGCGGTTTGTCTGGCGTTTTTGCCGAAAGTATCGGCTTCGGACGGATTGTCCATTATTTTAAGGAGGCCTTCGGCGAGGGCTTCGGCGTTGTTTTGTTTTACGAGAATGCCGGCGTTGCCTTTGTTCACGAACTCACGGTAAATACCGGAGTCGGGGAGAACTACAGGGATACCGGAAGCCATAGCTTCAAGTACGGCAAAACCGCGGGATTCGGCAAAGCGGCTCGAAACGGAAAAGACGCTTAAATTTTTGAGAAATTCTGCTTTCTCTTTAAGATTTACAGGCCCAATATATTTAAAGTCTTCCAATAATCCTTTTTCTTTAAGGCGGGCTTTACACTTGTAAAAATATTCCTGCTTTTTGCTTCCGAGTATCGCACCGGCAACAGAAAGCGTTGCTTTTTTATTGTATTTTTTCCTGATGAGGATAAAAGCCTCAACCAGAAGGTCAAAACCTTTGGCGTACATTATCTTTGACAGCCATCCGATACGGAACGGCTCTTTTGTCCTTTCAGTCAAAGGGTTATAATAGGCCGAGTTAATCCCGGAAACTATCGGTACAACCTTGCTTTTTTCGACTGCAAGAAAATATGCCATCTCAGCTGCGTATGTGGGTGAAGGTGCAAGGAATTTTGCTACCGAAGAAGCATGCTTACGCATAAGAGCTTTTGCTTCCTCCGAGTAAGGAGCCGGTAGATTCTCTATAAAATCTTCCTCCCCCATCAGCTGGCAATATACAGGGACATTCAATCTTTCTTTTATCATCGGAGCAATGGAAATAAGCATTGAGTTCGTAATAACTACAAGATCCGGCTTTCCTTTTTTTCCCATCGCAGAGACAAGCCGCAAAACCTCCCTTCTCTGGTAACCCTCCGCGCCCTTTAAAACAGATACCGTAAGCGCCCCGAGCTTTTCCGGTTCAACATCCATGGAAAAAGACATCATAAACCTTAAAAATGAAGGAGACTCTAAAAGATTATCCAGTATCCCGGGATTTAAAGTACGGAATACTTTATATTTTTGTTCCAGGTAAGCTGTAATACCGGAAAAGTAAATCTTTTTTTCTTTTTGCGGAAGTTCAAAGTCGACTTTGACGGGTGTATAGAGAGTAAACACCTCAACCTCATGTCCTTTGTTGATCAAGCCCTGGGCAAGAAGCGCATCATGCATGCAAGCACCGCAGATCATCTCGCCGGCACCCGCTACAATCAGGTTTATTTTCATAAGTAAATAAACCTGTCCATAAAAGTCTTTAAAAGTCCGTAATGGTCCATAAAAGTAAGAGCCTCCGTAAAGAGTTAGAACGTTACATGTTATCCGCCCAGGTGGATTTCGCAAAGGGTTTATGGTCTTATATATACACCTTTGCTCAACTCTCTTCCTTTTAAAAATTCGGCGGGCGCTATTTCCGCCTTCATTAAATTGTCATTTGTCATTAGTACTTTGTCATTTCACCGCACTCAAATTCAAATACTGACCCCGTTTCACTACATCTTCGCCAATGCGCCAGTCGGACACTTTGCAACGCATTCCTCCGCTGTTTTTTCCATTACTTTATCTATTTTCTTATCAAACGGGACGTCTATCCTGGTGTTAAAACCTCTGTAAATATAAGTAAAACCGGATATTTCCTTGTTTTTGTTACTTATTTTAACACATATCCCGCACATTATACACTTTCCTGATTCATAAACAATTCCTGTCTTTTTAACATCCTGACTGAATCCCCGTTTTGCACCTTTATAAGCCTCGGTCTTTGCTCCATATTCTATGGAGTATTTTTTTAAGAGGCAGGTTTTTTCTTTTCTGCACGCGCACTTCAAACAACGCTTGGATTCTTCGAAAGTTTCCCCCCGGAGAAACGGAACTCTTTCTTCACCGGGATTTTCCTTTACAATTACGTTATCAACTATACTTCTCAACAACCTTTTTGACTCCGAAGCACCTTTAGAAAGTATTTCCAGCTCTTCCTTTGACACTTTACCCATTTTAACGGAGAAAGGTCTCTTCTCATATTCCAAAGACAATCCCTTTAAATAATTATTAATTGCTGTTGCCGCAAAATGACCGATTGCGGAAGCTCTCACTGCCAGAGTAGTTTTTTCTCCGGCAAAAACCCCTTTGATATTAGTTTCATGCGTAGCACGGTTTATCTTAGGTCCCGCAGGATCCGCTGCCAGACCCTCTTTCTTGAACATATCAAAAACTTCGTTATTCCAGCCTGATGCAAAAAATACGGCGTCAAAACTCTCAAGCAATTCCTTAAGTCTTATATCCCTGCCAATTTCTGTTTTTACTCTGACCGTGATTCCAATTTTCAAAACCTGCGCTATTTCTTTATCCAGAACTTTCTCACTTAACCGTTCTGCTTTCATTCCATACCTCAAGCCGCCGCCAAGTTTCTCGTTTTTTTCGAATATAGTAACATCATGTCCAAATTGCCTCAAAAAATACGCTGCTGTTAACCCGGCCGCGCCCCCTCCGATAACAGCGGTTTTCTTTCCGGTGCTTTTTTCCACAAACGGCAAATATGGAGCTCCGGAAGCAAGATCCAAATCCGCCGCATATCTTTTTAAGTGACATATCGCGACCGCTGAATCCTTCTCCTTCCGCCTGCAAACCTTCTCACAAATCTCCGGACATACCCTTCCTAAAACCGCAGGTAAAGCAACGCTTTTCTTAATAGTGGTTATTGCTGCTTTATTATCCCCCCTGCGCAACTCCTCAATGAATTTTGGGATATTTATATGCGCAGGACATCCTAAATGACATGGGCCCAGACAATCCCCTGTATGATCCGAAAGCAGAAGCTCCAATGCTTTCTTTCTGGCTTCTTTTACTTTATTTGAATCCGTTACAACGACCATACCGTCTTCTGCTTTTGCCGCGCAGGCAGGAATCAGATTTGTTTTGCCTTCTACTTCAACAACGCAAATAAAGCAGGAGGTGAGAGCCCCTGTTTCCTTCAAAAAGCACATTGTGGGTATAGAAATACCGTTCTCTTTTGCGCACTCAAGGAGCGTACTGCCCTCTTTAAATCCGTATGTTTTTCCGTTTATTTTAAGTTGTGACATCTATCGCCTCTGACGGACATATTGCCTTGCAGGAGTCACACTTGATACACTTCTCCTGATCAACTTCATGCTTCTCAAACGGTCTTGCCGTGATCGCATCCGAAGGGCAAGCCTGAGCGCAAAGTGTACAACCGATACATTTATCATTTACGGAATACTTTATAAGTTCTTTACACTTTTTTGCAGGGCATTTCCGCTTTGTATGGGCAATATACTCTTCCTTAAAGTATTTAATTGCGGTCAACACCGGATTTGGAGCTGTTTTCCCGAGCCCGCATAAACTCCCGATCTTAACATCCCTGCCCAGCTCTTCCAGTCTGTCAATATCGGAAACACTTCCCTCACCCTTGCATAACTTTTCCAGAATTTCCAGCATTCTCTTTGTCCCGACTCTACAGAAAGTACATTTACCGCAGGATTGATTTTGAATGAACTCAAGAAAGAACCTTGCAAAGTCGACCATACAGTCCGTATCATCCAAAACTACCAAACCTCCCGAGCCCATGATCGCTCCGGTACTTGTAATTTCTTCAAAATCTATAGGAAGATCTGCCATAACCTCAGGAACACATCCCCCCGAAGGACCGCCTATCTGAACAGCCTTGAATTTTCTGCCTTTTTTGACGCCACCACCTATCCCCTCAACAACTTCACGGATAGTCGTACCCATCGGCACTTCTATAAGTCCGCCCCGCTCCACCTTGCCGGCAAGCGCGAATACTTTTGTCCCGCTGCTCCTTTTTGTCCCTATTCCCGCATAAGCCGTTCCTCCATTTTTAATGATCCAGGGAACTGAGGCATACGTCTCAACATTATTAATATTCGTAGGACGACCGAACAATCCTTTTTCTGCCGGATAGGGCGGTCTGAAGTTAGGCATCCCTCTTTTACCTTCAATGGAGGCTATTAATGCAGTTTCTTCTCCGCAAACAAAGGCGCCTGCGCCACGGAACGTATGAAGCTTCAGGGAAAAACCTGAACCCAGAATGTTCTCACCCAATACTCCCGCCTTCTCGCACTCAGCAAGAGCTTTTTCAATATTTTCTAAGGCCAGAGGATATTCATCTCTTATGTAAAAATAACCTTCGTCTATCCCAATGGCAAAAGCAGCAATTGTAAGACCTTCAATAACTCTATACGGATAAGATTCGAGGAGCATGCGATCCATAAACGCCCCGGGATCACCTTCGTCACCGTTACAAATAATATATTTCTTTCCGCCAAGAGATTTCGACAGTCTGACGGTCTCCCATTTCACACCGGTCGGAAAACCTGCGCCACCCCGCCCGCGAAGCCCTGATATTTTTACTTGCTCGATCACTTCCCCTGGTTTCATATTCTTTACTGCCTTCTCAAGCGCCTTAAATCCGCCCTTAGCTCTATATTCATTTAAGTCAAGCGGATCAACCTCTCCCGAATTTTCAAGAACTATCCTTTTCTGAGGCTGAAGAAAAGCGCATTCCCCTCCTTCCTCTAATTTTATAGAATCAGCCTGCTCCGGCCTGTCATAATAATTAAAAGAAATACGATCCAGTCCCTTTTTGACAGTGTTTACAAGCCTTTTCATTGGGGTCGAAGATGTTAAATGTTTATCACATATTATTTTCACATCGTCAACGTTCACACCGACATAAAATACCGGCTCATTATTTGATCCTGCAATTTCAACAAAGGGGGTGCTATGACACATTCCGACGCAGCCTACTCTCTTTGTTACTGCCTCCAAACTGTTATCGGCAATATATTTATCAAAAGCATCCTTTACATCCTTGCTTCCCCCAGCAACACAGCAGGAGCCGAGCCCAATTTTAATAATAACCTTTCCTTTAACATAACTTTCTTTCGCTTCGGGTTTGTTTTTCTCAGGGTTTTGCGCCTTTCTCCGTAAAAAAAGGTCTATCATCTCCGGGACAAAGCGGCCTGTTACCTTGCCATAGGTTACTCCGTCTATTTTTACAACCGGAGCCAGGGTGCAGCAGCCAAAGCACGCGGCTTTTTCCACGGTAAACATATTATTTACATCTGTATCCTCTCCGTCTTTCAGCTTTAAATAGCGGCGGACAGCGTCAGTAATATACTCCGCGCCTTTTACATGGCAAGCAGTTCCGTGACAAACACTTATAATGTGCTTTCCCACAATCTTATGCCTGAATTGAGTATAAAAAGTCGCCACTCCTGCAAGCTCCGCCTGCGATATCTCCGTTATCTCGCATATCCGAAGAAGCGCTTCTTCAGGCAAATACTTAAAGTGCTTCTGCACCTTCTGAAGGATCGGCAATAATTTGGATTTATCCTTCCCGGTTTCAGACACTATCCTCTCTACGATAGAAAGGTCTATGTTGTTCTTATTTCCGCTTTGCATTTCTATTTTGACTCTCCACTTATGCAATATAAAAGTTTATCAGTCCGAATGTACATCCTGGAACCTGAAAAAGCCATAGAAGCCGACAGCTTTTCCCCTATTTCGATTGTATTTACAAGCTTTCCGGCAAGATCAAACACATACACCTTTCCTTTTTGCGAAGGTATGTATATATAATTTTCAGTTACAGCGGGTGAAGCCCAAAAATCATCTTCTAATTCATACTTCCAGATAATTTTACCGGTACCTGCATCATGACAAACAATATAACCGTTCATAGCAACTATTACTTTTGACTTTACAGCAACCGGAGCATTTATCGCCTGACTTTCTTCTTCATGCTCCCAAATTATATTTGTTTTGGTTATATCACCCTTTCCCTCCGGATTGATCGCGAAGACAGTTGTTTGAGAACCGACGCTCATTACAAATACTTTTTCATCCGTATAGGCAGGAGAGGTTGAAACTTCCCCCGAAAGGCATTCAGCCCGCCATAGTTCTTTTCCCGTTACAGGATCATAAGCTATTACCATTGAGGTTCCTGTTGTTATCAGTTCTTTTTTTCCTTTATAGTCTATTATTATCGGAGTTCCCCAGGAGGCCCCGTCAGGTCTTTTTGTTTCCCATATTATTTTCCCGCTCTTTTTATTCACGGCATATAGCTTTGACATACCTTCCCCGCTCTGATCCACCTGCAGAAGTATTTTATCTTCAAAAAGCAAGGGTGAAGAAGAAAGCCCGTAGGTATTTTCAGGTTTACCGAAGAATTTTACCCATTGCTGTTTCCCGTCAAAATCAAAACAAACAAGTATGTTAGTTGCGAAATAAGCGTAAACATATTTTCCGTCAGTCACCGGCGTAGGCGAAGCATAACCTGCACCTCCGGCCTCCTCCGACATAACCTCAATATCGTCAGTATTTGTTTTTACCATTACCATTGAAGACCAAACCAGCTTACCTGTTGAAGCGGAAAAAGATAAAACTTTAAGTTTCTTCTCCCCACTCCCTGTAACGAAAAGCCTGTCTTCGAATACTATCGGTGAACTATAAGCTATTACAGGCATATCTATTTTCCAGGAAATATTTTCACCTGTTTTAACATCCCAGGTTACAGGATACTTTCCGGATGTAACAACACCTTGCCCGGTAAACCCGCGAAAACTTGACCATTGCATTGAAAGATCGGCGCTTGTTTTTGTTTCAGCTTTCAACTGCCAGGGGAATCTTTCCTTCCCCCATGTTGAAAATAGAACAAGAAATAGTATCACAACAATAGCGGTAACAGTTGAAGAAAGAAGAGTAATATTATTCCCTTTAATTCTTGCCAAGTTGTATCCAGCGTCACCGTTTTTCTTCACCTCGGGCAACTTCTCACGAAGAAGCGTATATCCCCGGAAAAACAGTAGAGATAATATAAGAAAACCTATACAAATATCTTTTCCGTTTTCAAAAAACTCTGTCTTACCAAAATAGAGTGCTCTTTCCTGAAAATCAATCTCTCTGAAATGTTCCAACAGGGCTTTATTGGCGGGATTTTTTTCTATTTCCTGTTGGGCCTTCCCAACCACCGTAGAATCTTTAATATTCCCGGTCATACCTGTAAAGCAAGCATAAACAAGTACTGCTGCAGCTACGACAGTAATGACCGCGGAAGCGACAGCTGCCTGCTTTAACGTAATTCGGAGTATATCAATTAATCTTTTATTCATTTTTCTTTTTCAATGCTTCTCTATGTATAGGACAATCCATAAAACACCTGCCGCATGAAACACAGCGGGCGCTGTCCGGTTCGTAAATCTCTCTTTTTACTCTTCTTGTCGAATAAGCAACCTGTATTAAAAGAACAAGCAGTATAAAAACACCAAAGAACACCCCTCCTGATTGAAATTTCTGTTTTATTTCCTCCGCGCGTTTAAAAGGAGCCCCTTCCCCCTCCCCCTTCTTAACAAATTCCAAAGCATTTACTGACAGTTCTTTCTCCGCAACAACGCCCTTATCAAAAGCATGTATTTCATAGGCTAATTTAACATCAGAGTTGTAACCCGAAAAATATCCGCCTGCGAAATATCCCAGGAATGCTCCAAAAACAATGGTAATAATAAATGCAGCTATAAAAAAGCCGGGTCTGCTTTTTCTTTTTGGCAGATTTTCCGGTTTATTAATTGCTCCAAAAGGACAGGAGTTCTCACAGAGGTTACAGACAACACACTTATCCGGAGTTACCGTCACTTTATATTTACTAACGATAGCTAAAGGTTTAAGAATTGCAGAATATGGGCAGAAGAATCTACAGTAAGGCCTGCCGATGACTGTAGACAGGAGAACAAACACCCCTCCGGTTACAAACATATAGAAAGGTCCGGTCATACGGAAGAACGGAACGAACGGGTCAAATTTGCAAATAAGGAATACCGTATTATTTACGGCAAAAAGCACCGCTGCCCCGAGATAAATGTAGGCAATCACAGCGAGTGAGCGGTCAAGCCATTTTGGAATACGGATTTCTTTGATAAGCAGAAGATCTTGAAGAGCTCCGTGAGGGCAGGCTCCCCCGCAATACGCACGCCCGAAGAAGAGCGCAGAGATGAGCGGCAGCGCAAATATAATAACCACAGAGACCGGGATATAGTAACCCGGATTAAAAATAGCAGCAGCCACATCCTGTATAGAGCCGATAGGACAGATACATCCTTCTTTATAAAAGCCAAAATAGGCGAGGGAAAATAGTGATATCATCATTATTATATTTCGGGATCTTTTCTTCAGGGACGCCCAGGCGGATAGAAGTACGACTAATGCGAGAACCAAAATATCAATGTAAGCCAGTTCTCCTGACCGGGCTGCCGGCTTTTCCATTACAGGCCTCACATAATTAGTTTCAAACTCCGGTGGCGGAAACTTATACTCAGAAAATACAGCTGCTGCGCCAAGACAGACAAACAATAACGATATGAGAAACACCCGCAGCTTATTTCTCATTGTTCTCCTTGGTTATATATGGAGTATCTGAAGGCACCCTTACAAAAGCATTACTTGGACAGGCTTTTGCGATAGTACATTCATTGCAGTTTTTGCACCTGTCATGCCTTACTTGCAGCTGTAATGAGCCATTTCCAAATGAGGTACAGCCTTTTACGCATTTCCCGCACCCTACACAACGCGCTTCTTTAATAGTATATTCATAATATGGTTCTTCAATGAATTTCCGGCTAATAGCACCCGTCGGACATAGTTGGTTTTCCGCCCCCGTATTTAACTCCCGCTGTCCGGGCGTAAAATATCCAAAACAAAGGTTACAATACCCGCATATCGAAAAATTATGCACGCATTTTACCGCAGATACCCGTAGAACGCACTCAGTAGCGCATTTTTCGCACTGTGTGCACTTTAAAGGGTCAATCTGCCAGACAGCCTCTTTGCGCTTGACCCGACCCAATACCGCTCCGGCAACGCCTCCGAGGGAAAGGAGAAAGGCCCAGCGGACCACTTGACGAAGGAAATCCAGCCTAGAGATCTTATTTGTTTTATCGTTTTTCAATTTCCAACCCTCTTCAGAATTATAATGACTAAGTACTAGTGACTAATGACTATTTAATGTGGTATATAATTTTACAACTCCTTAACATAAACCCAGGACCTTGAACCTATCCTTTATTTTTCCATTTCTTTGTCAGCTCAGTTTTCGTCACAAGTGAACAGTTGCTTTTATCTTTACAGGAAAGGCATCTGTCATAATCGCGGCAGGTTTTGTCACTGAAGATACTTTTAATAGTCAAAAAACCCGCAAGCGAGGCAATTATTCCGGCGAAAGTATAACGGACGGCGCGTTCAATAAGCTCTTTTCTAGTAATCTTAGTGTTCTTTTTCAACTTATAGCTCCTTAGCACTAAAAACGTTAAAACATTCCACGTTATCACGTTACTCACGTTCTACACTATGGTGTTATTTCTTATTATTACACAGACACTGCAGACACTGGATCCCCGATAAGAACACTCGGGGATGACAGAAAGAGAGAGCTTATCTGTCGTACCTTTTATCAGCCTTCCGTCCTCTGTCCTCGATTTTTTGCTGCGCCTCTGCGCCTCCGCTCTTCCGCGCATCCTGCATTATTTCAAGTCTATTGCTGCCAACTCGCCCATATTCCTAATATATAGTATGCCATTTGACATCACCAGCGGTGCCCAAATCTGATCTCCTTCAAATATCTTTGTTTTGTAAAGCTTTTTATATCCTATAGAAGAGGCTTCGATCATAAAGAGTTCTCCGGTTTCATTTAAAACGTATAGTTTATTATCGGCAATGAGATAACTGCCCAGACCAAACTCCTCCTCACCGCTATCCCAGAGTACTTTCCCGTCTAAATTCAGACATTTTAACTTTCCCATAGAGATCCCGAATATATGATTATTATATAGTATTGGAGTATGAACGTGGGAGCCAAAAACTTTCCCTTTCAGCCTGACCTCTTCCTTTAAAAATATCTCTTTACCTTCTTTTCTGAGAGAAAGTATAACACTGCCGGCATTATACCCTCCCGTAAAAAGTACTCTGTTTTTTTCTATTACCAAAGGCGAAGGTACATTTGCCATTTTGACTTTCCAATCTTTATGCGTAAAAAGTAATCTTCCATCATCCGCTGAAATTCCGAAAGCCCCGATCTTTGAACAGCTCAAATACATTTTCACCCCGTCGACGGTTATCTTAGTCAGGGAATTATGAGTCATACCGTACTCTTCCTTACAAGCCGTCTCCCAAACCGGTTTTCCTGTTGTCAGATCAAAAGCCGCAGCCAGTACAGACACCCCATAGACAGCAATAATAACTTTATCCCCGTCAATGTACGGATTTTGCCCCGCATACCATTTTGGTACCGTTGTTTCATACTCCTTGACCAGGTCCTTTTGCCAAACAACCAGCCCCGTAACCCTGTCAAGACAAGTTATTACACATTGGGTCCCGAACGTTACGACATATTTATCCGTTACCGAAGGCATGGTTCTTGCATAATCATACTTTGTTTTTTCCATCTTAGAAGAATACGCAGAACGCCACTCTTCTTTTGCAGTTTTCGAATCTAAACACCGCACCACGTCTTCTTCTTTTGCCAGATCGTAATCAAGAAAATATATTTTATCGCCATAAACCACAGGCGCAGCAAAACCGCTCCCGACCTTTATCCGCCAAAGTTCTTTCAGCCCGTCCGCAGGCCAGACTTTCAATAATTTAGTATCATTAACAATATTATTCCTGTCAGGCCCCATGAATTGGGGGAAATTGGCGGAGAATAATACGGATGTTGATATTGCGAGTAATATTAATACTATTTTCATAGTAAATCCTCCGATTCAGAATTAATGACTAAGTACTAGTGACTAATGACTATTTATGGTAGCTGTAAACAGCGATATTTATTTAAATTTTACCTTCTTTTTTTTATTTTACTTTTTTTAGTATAAGTCCTTTTCATTTTTTTGACAACCTTTTTCTTTCTGCCTACAATATATTCTTTTGACCATTTAACAATTACTGTTATTACCACAATAACTACAGTTAAAAGCAGAAGCGTCAGAGGTAGATCCGTTTTTAATATTTTATACAGTATATTTCCTTTTTTAGAAGAAATAAGTTTATTATCTTTATAGGTTTCTACCGAATACTCTCCATTAGTATCACAATAGTTACTTGTTTCTCCTTCAAGCTTGCCATTTTTATAATATTTTTCTTCCTTTAACTCACCATATTGATCAAAACATTTGCAAACGTCCTCTTTTTTACTATTTCTATATACACCAACCTCATTTAATTTGCCTTTCCAATATGACTCAAATTTACCGTTCTTTTTACCATCCTTGTAGAATCCAACTTCACAAGACTCACCAGTCTTGCCGTATAGCCTATATTTACCTTCTAGTTTACCAGTTTTATAGTTGCACTCTTCGCTTGGCTGTCCATTATCATAATAAAACCTTACAATCCCGTCTAATAGATTATTCTTATAACTACCTTCTTCTACTACTTTGCCATTATTATATATTTTATACGTTTTATTTTCGTCACCATTGATATGAAGCCCATCCTGTTTAAGCGTACCATCTTCATAATATACTTTATATTTTCCAGTTTCAACACCATCCTTATTAGTCCCTTCGACTCTTACCTTGCCGCTTTTATAGTACAGCTTATACACTCCATTTTTCATTCCATTACTATAAGCACACTCCTCAGTCAGTTTACCATCTTCATCGAAAAACCTAATCATCCCTTCATCTTCCTTGCAGGTTCCGTTCTGATTAATCGAACCATTTTCATTATATATCTTATAAGGTCCATCTCTTTTTCCATTTTTATAAAAAAACTCTAATTTTATCTTTCCATTTTCACCATACTCTTTATGCCATCCCTCTCCTTTTCCATCTTTATAAAAAGACTCGCTTTTTGTCTTTCCATTTTCATAATACGTTTTCCCAATTCCATTTAACTTACCATCAAAATATATCGCTTTGCTCTTTAAATTTCCGCTTTCGTAAAGCTCCTTGTACAATCCGCATATTTCGTTATTTTCAAAAGCATATTCACACGCAACCTTTCCATTATTATAATATATTTTGCTAACCCCTTCCCTTTTTCCATTTTTATAACTCCATTCACCTTTCAATTTCCCATTCGGATAATACTCCTTCACTATTCTATCGGATATTTTACCGTTATTTTTGACCAATTTTTCATTTTTATCATATAATTCAGACGCTATTTCTTTCTTATCTACAAAGAAATTAACTTTATAACTACCATCCGAGTTTATAATTGTCTTTCTAGTTATTTCCGTTAGTCCGGACGCGGCTATCACAAAGAATATTGCAAGTACTGTTAATGCTTTTCTCATTTTTCTCCTAAAGTCATACAAAATTACTTAACAGACACTGGATCCCGCCCTCCTTAAAGATTGGCGGGCAAAACAAAAGGTATCTGAGTACGGGATGACAGAAAAATTGTAATTTTTCTGCCATTCAATCTTTATAAATCTATTCGCGGAAGCTTTTTCCCGCGCACATTAAATAGTCAGTAGTCAATAGTCCTTAGTCATTTTCTTTCGAAAATTCTTACTTTCTTTTCCGCCGAATCTAACGCGTAAACTCTATTCTTAGAATCCACTGCAAGTGCCATATTGATGCATTTTTCATTAAAAGATGACGGCGGGGCTACTACGCCTATAAATTTTCCTGTTTTGCCGTATAGCTTTATCCGAGGCAGACCCTTTTCGCTTGTTATGAAACTGCCGTCACTCATGATCGCGAAGTTAGCGGGGTTACAGCAGCCGATAAACTCTTCCAGCTTTGAACCGGCTTTTCCCCAGGTAAATAGAAGCACACCCTGAGGAGAGTATTTTTCCAGACGGAGCATTCCGGTGTTTGCCACCCAGAGGTTTCCATCCTTATCAAAGTCCAGGTCCATATGCGGGCTGGGGATGATAAAACCTTTTATTCCTTTAGCCGCATCTTTTCTGCCAAACTCATAAAGATACTTGCCGTTTAGATCAAACACCGAAACCCTTCTATTCCCGGCATCTGCGATAAATAATCTGCCCCCGTTTATTTTCATAGAGGTGATATATTCGAACTCACCGGGGGCCTTGCCTTTCTTCCCAAAACTTCTATTTACATCCTTATAAACAACATCCTGAAGCGCCGCATATATGATACCAGTTCCCATTACGGCTATTGCTGTAACTTTCTTCACAGTCGGAATCTCCGAAAGCAATTTTCCATTTGCATCAAATGTTTTTACCCCGGTATCCCCGCAAATGTATATCCTGTCTTTTTTGTCAATTACTATTCCTGTTGCCGCATCAAATTCTGTCTTAAAACCCGGCAACTCCTTATGAACCTCTGCGGACTTACGTCCGGAGTTTCGGCGAGTGGAATTCAATTTATTATTCATGCCGCATTCATCCACGGAGTTACCTCCGTGGTTTTCTGCGGCATACTCGCCATAAAGCACAAGCTTTGGGTCAACTTTCTTATACTCCTCAATATTATATTTATATTTCGCGTCTAATTCTCCGGTTTCCAGTCCTGCTTTATCATTCCCCGGAATATAGGGATTATCCGGAACAAGCCAGAATGTTAAGGCGAAGCCCGTTAGCAACCCGATTGCTAGAATGATTAGACTGTATTTGAGCTTTTTAGAGTCCATTTTTCCTTTTTAATCCAACCGTTAAACGTTACACGTTATACAATAATGTATTATTATATAATCAAAAGAAAATCGACACTGGATCCCCGATAAAAACACTCGGGGATGACAAAAATGTATTATAAATTGCTTATCGTTCATTTTTGTCACTTTGTACTTTTATATTTGCCCTTTATCCTCTGTCATCAATCTCTTGCTGCACCTCTGAGCATCTGCGCTTCCGCGCCTCAGGCATTCACCTCAAGTCCACGCACACCATCTCCGTCAAGTCTTTTGCCAGCAGTTTTCCGTTCACGATCACCAGCGGGGCCCAGGCTTCATGGCCGTTTAATATCTTCATACTTCCCAGTTCTTCATATTTTAATGGGTCTGCTTTTACTTCGTAAATGATCCCGGTCATATCGTTAAGAGCAAGTATTACTCCTGCAGGATCGACAAGGATAAAGGGACCAAGGCCAAACTTTCTATCACTCCCGCTCTTCCATAACTGTTTTCCTGTTTCATCAACACAGACAAGCTGTCCGTCAGGGATAACTCCGTAAAAATATCCTTTGTAATAAACCGGAGTTGTCTGCTGTGAAGCAAAAACAGAAGCTTTAACCTTAAATATTTCCTGAAGTTTATATCCTTTCTTGTTTTCCTTTGTCAAACGGAGATATTTACTGCCGGAATCATACCCGCCGGTAAAAAATATTTTTTCATTATCTACGATAACGGGAGTCGGAACATTCGCAATATTTATTCTCCAGGACGGATCCGTCCAGAGTATCTTTCCGTCTTTTGCCGCTACAGAAACAACACCGGAAGAGGCGCAGTAAACATATTGTTTTTCCCCTTTAAAGTTCAAGATCGCGACGGAAGAATGCGTCATTTTATACGCGCCTTCAGGATTTTTAGTGATCCACTTTGCCCTTCCGGTCCTTAGTTCAAGCGCTGTAATCAATACTTCTTTTCCCGCGGGAGCAATTATTGCAAGTTCACCGTCAATTAAAGGACACTGCCCCGCATACCATTCGGGCACCTTTGTTCCATACTCTTTAACAAGATCTTTCTTCCATAGGAGCTCTCCGGTTACAGAATCAAGACAGGTCAGATGCCCCAGAGGCCCCATTGTAACCAGATACTTATCAGTAACGGCAGGCATTGTTCTGGTCATACCGTGATTTCTTTTTATCTTTACAGGATAATTATACTTCCAGATCTCTGCACCGTCTTTAAAGGATAAACACCTTATTGAATCTTCCTTTTTACTCCGGTCATAATCAATAAAGTAAACCCTGCCATTATTTACCACCGGCCCCGCATATCCTTCCCCTGTCTTCACACGCCAAATAATTTTTGCAGGCTCTGACAGGTGTTTAGGAATAATACCTCTTCCCATAGTAACAATATTGGTCTGATCTGAGCCCCGGAATTGCAGCCAACTGCCTTTTTCTTCTGAAGGCAGGCCCGTACCATTGTATAACTTTCCTTTTCCGTCCGAGGGCTTTGTTGCTTTTTCTTCAACACTGTTTTTTAAGCCGTCAACTTTTTGCTCTTTTGGAACTCTATATTCAATATCATTAACAGAGGATTTACCCAGCCATTCAAACAGAATAACACCGCCAATTACAATAATTAAAACCGTAACCGCCGAAGGAATACTTTTATCTGATTTCATTTTTCTTTTTTCCCGGAAAAGCAATAGACTATTCCACCCGAGGTACCAAAGACTATTCTTCCGTCCGAAACAGACAGAGAGCCCGTAATAGCGCTTCCGGTGTCATATTCAAATACTTTTTTTCCGTCCGCGGTTTTCACACCGTACATTTTCCCGTCACTGCTTCCAAAATATACGGTTTCGCCTTCCTTACTTTCTACAACAACCGGGGAAGAGTCAATTCCTTCTTTCGCAGTAAAAGTCCAGAGAAGCTTCCCGTTTTCCTTGTTAAGACAGCGCAAAAAATTGCCGCGGGTACCAAATATTACACGCTCTTTTGTCACTGCCGGAGAGGAGGAACACTGATCATTCTCCTTATTAAAATAGTTCCAAATAATTTTTCTGTCTTTAATATCAGCAGAAAAGAATTTTCCGGTCAAGGAAGAGATAAATACCTGACCGCCGGACACGGCAGGCGAACTCGCGATATTGCTTTCCAGGGAAATATTAAACTCTTCTTTGCCGGAAGGGATATCAATAAACCTGAGGTTACCGTCACAACCTGCTATAATTACGCTGTTCTCAAAAACGGCGGGAGAACCATGGACGGGAGATTCTGTTTCGAATTTCCAAAGAAGCTTACCGTTTTTTCTGTCAAGGAAATACAAGCTGCCGTCATAACTCCCGAACAACACCCCGTTTAAAGCATAATTTGGAGAGGAAATTATCTTGTCTTTTTCTTCAAATCTCCAGATTTCTTTACCGGTGACTTCATCAAGCGCGTAAAAATAACCCATTTCATCCCCGAAAAATACTTTTCCTTCCAGGACCAAAGCCGAAGAAGAGATCTCACCTTTAGAGAAAAATTCCCATTTTTTCTTTCCTGTTAAAATATCAAGAGAGAGAAACTTTTTCCCTTCTGTCCCGATATGAACAGAAGTATTTGTTAGCGCAGGAGTAGAACCTATCTCGGCACCGGTATCATAACTCCATAGTAATTTAAGTGATTTTAAGAGTTTATCCGATGCTACCCCTGTCTGGGCAGTATTTCCCCTGAATTGCGGCCACTCAGCGGTTAAAGATGAGCTTACGAGCAAGACAAATATGATATACATCGGAAAATATGATATTCTTTTCATCTGTAGTTTCCTTGCTTAAGCCTGTTCATAAAGTTTGTAAAGTTAATAAGGTTTATAAGGTTATATAATAATGTGATGTTTATTATTTAAAAACATAATGCAGCACTCTACATATTCTGACTGTCGAGCTCAACCTGCTTTATTATTTTTCTATTCTGACTTTGTATCTCGAACTCGCGCCAATAATTGCTCCGACAATATCTGCGGCCCAATCCAGGATATCCATACTGCGCTCAGGAACAAAACTTTGATGATATTCATCTGTCATTCCGTATAAAGAAGCAATTAATACCGCTGCCAGCACAGCTTTATTTGTCTTTATATTATGAGCCTTTCTAAGGGCAAAGTATATTAATGAAGATAATATAAAGTATTCGGTCATATGCACAAGCTTGTCGGAATTTGGTATAAATTCAAAAAGACCGGCACCCGGGGGATTTGACCGTGATGACATGTAAAAGATACCAAAGGCAAACAGAACAGCCGGCACCCAGGAAGATAACTTTTTAAAGATGGACATTTTATTTCACCTCTACAAGTTCTTTCTCAAATATACTCAAGATATGCAGATCCTTTTTTATTTCACCATCAGCGAAAGCCGCAGCACCGGTAACAAGATCTATCGAAGAAATATTGCTTATTGCGTTTTTTACTTCTTCTTTTGAGCCGGCGCCTCTGCCTATGGCATGAAGCAATATATTTGCAGCATCATAAGCTGCCGCAGAATAATAATCAGGTTCTTCAAAATAAGTATCTTTGTAAGCTTGAATAAAACCGGCAACTTTCGGGATCGCGCTACCCGGATAAAACCCGGCGGTAAAATATAGTTCACTTTCATTTAATTTCATGTTAGATATGAATTTTTTATCATTAAGCCCTGTCCCTCCGAGATAGGGCACCTTTAATTCAAAGAAAACCAGATGCGAAATAATACTTTCCGCATCGTACAAACTCACAGGCATATAAATCACCTCAAGCCCGTTCGGATTGGTTATAAGTTTGTCAGAAACGGAAAAATCAAAAATCACATCAACAACATTTTTGTCATTCATTTTTTCCAAAGTAACCTTTGCGGAATAACTAAGAGGGTTTTTCTCAAAGATCTCGCCGGTAACAACAAGGTCCGCCCCAAAATGCGCAGCTAAAGACTTTTTGTCAAAACCATTTTTTGCAATGTGCGCCTTTACTTCCGCAAGTTTAGACAGTTTCGTATCCTTAAATTTCCCGAGCCCGTAGCTTAACTTTTCGGATATTATCTGTCCGTAATCCGTCTCTTCCGAAAGCTGTTCTTTATCCCTGCCGGAATTTACGAATTTAACAAGCACTAAATTGTTCCTCTTTTTATCCGTAGCCGGCGGCAAGAAAGCACGTACCTGAGTAACCAGTTTGGAAACAATACTTTCAAGATTATTTTTATCTGTGGACATAATATCTTTGATAATATGAGGATCAATCCCGCCGAGTGAAACCATCTGCTCTTTATAATCAAAAGAACCTTCTTCAAACATTTCTTCTTTTGTCACTTCTCCGCCCAGCCTGATTAATTCTTCCTTATAAGCCAGAGCACAAACCTTACCGTAGGGATTATTAGAAGGATATATTATTGCCGCTTTTTTCTTTTTTAAAGTGTTTACAGTAAACTCAGCCATCACTCTGCCTTCATCTTCAGGATAAACCGCATCCGAAAAGAAATACTGATTTCCTTTAACCTTTGAGAGAGCCGCCGCAGTGGGAGAGACGGTAACCAGCCTGTAGTTTTCCGCAAGAGTTTTAACCTTCTGAAGCAAGCTGTTCTGGACAGGCCCGACAATACCCGAAAAGAGCGGATCTTCTGCCGAGACCTTATAAAATTTCTCAAGCAAATCTTCGCCGCCCTCAGTATCCTGATACACGGAAGTAATCTCCGTATTGTTTTGTTTATTAAAAACACTGATTGCAAGCTCTACCCCGTTTTTAGCTTTCAAGCCGTTTCCCGCAGAATCCCCGGCAAGCGGAAGGATAACGCCTATTTTAAGATTTTTACATTTTACATCATACTTAAAGATATCAGTTTTCGGCTTTTCCACAGGAATTACAGTAACAACCTCTTTTTTTTCTTTTCTTAAGGTATTTTCTTTCACCGCACAGGAAAAGAGAAAGAAGGATCCTGCTATTATAAGGCCTATTTTTTTCATTTACACCTGCCAGTTAATGGATTCAAAATCTTTTGTCGGCACATTTACCACAATATTCCCCATAACCGGCCACTTTTCTATTTCGTTCGCACCTTTTTTTACAACAAAAGAAAAAGCTACTGACTCGCCTTCCAGAAGGCAAAGTTTTTCAAAAGGTATTGCAATTTCCACCACCTTTATAGCTTTTATTCTAATACCTGCTGTCTCTTTATTTATCCAATTCTTTTTATCTTCAGTCTGGGAAGCAAAATCATGTAATATATCCCCTCCAAGATTATTCAAGTCAAAACTAATTTTATAAAAATACCTGCAAAATATTATTATCTCAAAATTATAATCCTTGTACTTTTCTACGGATAAAGGCACATTAAAATCCATTCTTAGATACAACTGCGCATTATCAAAACCAAAATACAGCGCTTTTGTAATTGTTTCAGCCCGGTGGATAGCAGCTCCTGCTTTAATAACTTCAAATACTCCGGCCGCGCTCCACTCATAAAAGTTAGTTATCTTCCCGTCTATAACCGGTTTGATAAAACCTGTCACTGCAATTTGAGGAATTACGGCTTTTGCATCATTTATCACCGGAGTTAACAGATACGGAGGCACTTTTTTACCGGCAAACTCGTAAATATTAGAAAGGTGTTTTCTGAAAAGTTTGTCAAACTCTTCATCCTGGACAGAAGAATGATCATCGCCATACCACCAGTTCCAGTCACTCCCTTCAGAAATAAGCATTTCCTCCATTATCTTTTCATATGCGTCAGGATCCCTTGCTTTTATCTCGTCTTTCCAGTTATTAAGGTCTTGCCGCACTCTATTCAGATAATCCCAGGCTTTAATATCTTCTTCATGCCCAATCCAGATATAAAAATCATGATTTATCCAGGAGCCGGGATACAGGTAAGGAAGTGTTTCTTTAGGCGGAAATTTTTCCAGATAATCAGATACAGTTGTCGTTTGTATCCGAGAATCTTTTGAAAGCCTGTCATAAAGCACGTTAAAAAAGTCCAATGCATTGTTCTTATAGTATTCCCAGGCATTTTCCCCGTCTAATATAATGCTTATTAAAGGATTTTGAATGTCGGTAGAATTTGCTATTCCGTATATTTTTTCTATAAAATCATTTACGGCTGCTTCCGCATCCCATTTTGAATACAAAAAGCCAATGGCATCCGCAAGCTCTTTATTCCTGAATATTATATTAACTTCTGAGCCGTTCTTTTTGACGATGTATGGTTTGTAAAGATAATTATTTTTACCGCTGAATATCTTAAGCGAATGCATGAGAATCTCCTCATCCGAAGAGATCCACTTTATACCGTATCCGGAAAGAAGCGGTATTATATCTTCACTTACACTGCCTTCTGCCGGCCAAAGACCTTTTGGTTTAACACCAAAAGTTTTCTCATGGAGAATAACAGCGCGCTTAACCTGTTCCTCCGCATCTTCCGGAGCAGAAAATGTAAAGTTCATATTAAGCCGCGGCAGTGAGACCTTTGCAATTGAAGTATCATAAACAAGAGGAAGAATAGGATGGTAAAAAGGGGTTGTAGTAATCTCTATCTGTCCGCGCTCCATAACTTCTTTATATTTTGGAATAATTCTAGCGAGCAGCTCTTTCTGCTTTGTCATAACCACTTGCTTGTCGGTCTCGGTAAATTTTCTGCCTTTAGCTTTCAAAGCCAGAAGCAAAGGGTCTTTTTCAACGGTAAGAGGATCAAACCAGGAGAGGTTAAACCATACCTGAAGGTCAAGATAGTCCTGCACGGTAAATCTCAAAGCAATCTCAGGAAGCTCTTTCTGCGAAACATAATAACCGCGTTTCTCCAGGAGTTCAAAATACCGAGGGTACGGCTTTATCATATTATCCCAGTTAGCCATAAAGCAATTCCACAATATAAAAGCTTTATCATCCGGATCAAGTTCTGCGGCCTTTTTCTCTGTCAACTCAAATACTGTATCTGTCGCATTATTAAAAACATAATCGTTTAGCTGGGAAATAAGAGAAGGCACAAGGTTAAATGTCTGTTTGATTTTCGGATACTTATCCAGCAGTTCAACCATAAAATGGTAATCTTTGGCACCATGAAGGCGGACCCAGGGCATTTCATACTTTCCCGTAGCCAGATCCTTGTAATAAGGCTGGTGCATGTGCCAGACAAAAGCTATGTAAATGCTGTTATCGCCCATTAAGAAGCTTTACCTTCCAATATTCTGTTTAGCATTATCAACAAAAGGTGAAGTCGGATATTTATTAACAATCTCCTCATATCTTGACTTAGCTTCTTCGGTTTTACCCGAGAGTTTGAGGCACCTTGCCTGACTGGACAGAAGTTCATCACGGCTTGAATAGTCCCTAAACTTCTTCAGCGCTTCCTCATAAACTGCAACCGCTTTTGTATAGTCCTTTAATTCTTCATACGAATAAGCAAGAGAGATATATATTATCGGTTTCATAACTCCCGGAACACTCTTCTTTTTAGCAATTTCAAGTGCTTTTGCCGCAGCATCAAATTTCCCGAGACGGTAATTAGCCTCTCCCAGATAATATAACGCCTCTCCGGTAAAATTAGTATTCGGATAGTCTTTATCTATATCCTGCAGCAAAGGTACGACCCCCGCATAATCCCCGTTATAAAACTTATATACCGCAGGCCCGAGCTTATTCTTAACGGTATTATCACGGTTAACCTGGCAATTTCTCAGCATGAAAAGAGCAACTACAGCAATAACCACGTAAAAAAGAATATCCAGCCACTTCTTGGTATTCGCCGGGTTCCTAAAATACTCCACAACCTTAGCCGTGAAAGAAACCAATTCATCGGTGTGCATCGTCTTTTTAAATTCTTCTTTTTCTTTATTCATTTTAATTTCTCCTCTGCTATATATTTTGTATTTTTTAAAAGTAAAAGCGTCTGGGCATTGCTAAGTCCCGCTCCGAGCGCTATTTTCACTCCTTGCGCAAGTGTAACAATCTCCCCCTGACGATGGCTGTCCGTGCTTAATACCATTTTTGCGCCTGTCTGCAAAGCAAGTTTTGCCACATGCCCGTTCGTCAGTGAATGCCCCTGTTTGGTAGTGATCTCAATGTAAATACCCCGTTTTTTTGCAAGCTCCATCTCTTTCTTCGTGATCAGCCCGGGATGCGCAAGAATATCGATATCGGAGTTTAACGCTTCAAAATTAGTCCCCGGCCTTACCGGTTCGGCAATTGTCTCCCCGTGAACCAACACCAGTTTTGCCCCGAGTCTTCTCGCTTCTTTCGCCAGAAAACATATTTGTTTGGGAGCAACATGGGTCAGCTCAACACCCGGAACCGCCTGTACCGAAGCAAAATACTTATTAATATCTCGGCAAACACGTACTGTCCCCGCCACCAAGCTTTCCAGATTGGACGAATCCGCGTGATCGGTAATCCCAAAATACGAATACCCGTTTATTTCACAATGACGCGCCAATTCCGACGGTATAAGCTCCCCGTCAGAGTGGATAGTGTGGTTGTGTAAGCTGATCATTTTCATAAAGCCTCGCTATACGTCCGTAAAAGTCTTTAAAGGTCTATAAGCATAGCTTTTCTCGCTATGTATGATATCGACCTGTCAACATTCGTTGACAGAGCGAGATAAAAGTCTGTAAAAGTAAAACCTCGTAACATATTATTAAAAGCAAAACACATCTGTCATCCCGTACTAAGATACGGGATCCAGTGTCTTTATAAGGTAACCTCCACCTACATTTTAAAAACCTTATGCATTGAAATTTGCCTTCGGCAAAATGGTGGGCCCGAGAGGAATTGAACCTCCAGCGCGCGGTTTAGGAAACCACTGCTATATCCATTTTAGCTACGGGCCCGTTTTTGCTTCTGCAAAAACAGAGCAATCGAACAATAGAACATTAGAAAACAGACTCCTTATTTCGATTGCAGTCTATTGCTCAATTGTTCTATTTTCAAAACAATCTTTTTTACTTTTTCCAAAAATCATTCAAATCAGTTGATTATATCAGAAATACATGACCATTTCAAAAGGTTTTTACCGGAAAATGCTTGATTTTATTGAGGGTTTTAAGAGAATTTACTTTTTGAAAGTTTTATTTTTGTATGTTTTTGTCTCAATCAATTTGCCATTTTCATCATACTTTTCACTACTTAGAATATTTCCATCTTCATCAATCCTAATCTCATTTAATTTACCATTTATGTATATGTATCTTTTAGTTTTTCCTACAAATTGTAATTTCTCTCCTCTAACACCTTCAAAAACAAGGTGTCCATCCTCATCATATTCCTTATACTCTCCCATTTCCCGTCCATCCGTACATTCCTGTTCAGAATTTATCTTTTTGTGTAAATAATACGTCTTTTTTGTTCCGAACATTTTCCCATTTTCATATGGAGTCTCTGCTAAAATACTACCATCAGGAAGATATTCAATAACAACTCTGCAATTCCCCCGGTTTAGTGGACTACTTGTTAAGTTGGTAATAGTCGCTCTCTGACTGATCGGGACTTTTGTACCCGTTGTACGAGTGCAGGCGATCCGTATTAAAATATCCCCATACATACCCAA
>Ga0208246_1000224_pt1 | contig 52273 bp, 36 predicted proteins | sample RifOxyD2_FD_184039 | JGI IMG/M metagenome (GOLD analysis project Ga0208246, IMG submission 184039) | Soil microbial communities from Rifle, Colorado - Rifle Oxygen_injection D2 (SPAdes) | ecosystem: Environmental > Terrestrial > Deep subsurface > Rock core/Sediment | place: Rifle, Colorado... | reverse complement strand
CAAATTAAATGAACGCAATATTCCCAGTTATTCCGGCTTAATTAAACAAAATTTTACTAAAAAAATACCATACTTTGATTGGTTAATTACTAAATTTTATGATTAGAGGTGAAAATGGAAGTGCTAACCCACCCCAAGAATTTCATATTACAGAAACTGCGATGGCGTTAGAATTAAGCCCAGACGAAACACAGACAATCAACATTCGCGCCAATATTAGACGCCGACAATTTGATTTGAAAAAAGGTTTGGCTGATATGGGTGAAACTGCCAAGGACGAACGCTATCGTGGAGTAGTTCAAATGGTTTATCAAGAAATGGAAGGAGCAACTGCGACCGAGGAGTTAGCAGAAAATATTCCGACGATAGTTGCTGGTTTATGCGCAAAAGCAAAACAGGTAGCCGAACTTGACCCAAGACAAGCGGCGTTTTTATATTCCAAAGCCGCCAAAATGGAGGTGGCTACTGGTTTGAGTGCCAAAGAAAATCTCGCCAACGCTTCGCAATGTTTAGACGAATGCGAGCAACACGCCTTAGCCGTTTCAAATCCAAGTCATTTATTGCCATATGCTCTGCTTTTGGGCGCGGAGAAAAAATTATTAGGTAATTCATCATTACCACCTCAAGAGAAAATTGCGGCCGCGAGCATGAGCAGTGAAACATTACTTCGTCAATACGCGCTGACATTACCGGCCTCGGAAAGGGAAAAATTTTTAGAATTGATACCGCCTGAACAGCGACAAAGAATTTCAATAGTCCTTGACCATGCCGTGAGCAAATTTTTGCCGGAACAATTTGCTCAAACAGAAATAGAACAAAATCAACGCGCGGAAATTTTAGAAAGAGCAGTCGTGGTTTTGAAAAAACTACTGACGGAATCAATCGCCGAGAGCGCCAAAGATGTCACGCTCACGGCGCAAATTTTGACGCGCCTGCAAGGCGAGGACGGCTGGCGGGGGTTATCCGATGCCGGCACTATTGGTTTAGTAAATGCTAAAAATCCGGAACAGCAAAAACGGCGTTACGATTACACTCTTCAAGTGATTGACGAACTATGGCGTGGAGATAGCATTAAAGGTGGCGCGCTCGCGATGAAATTGGCCGGCAAAAAAGATCTGCCTGCTGATTTATTTAAAAATTTATTTGAAAGATTATTGCGGGAAGATATTTTAACTAAAAAAACACAAACATATTTTGACGATGAGGCCAATTGGCCATTTTTAAAAAAATTAGTCGCTCAATATCCCAGTCAATTTAATACGGTCATAGACACTCTAACGCAAATACGCGATTATAAACCGGCTGAACATACAGATGAGATTTTTCAAGCGTTGGCTGATTTGGACGCGATCACCCCGATAATTTTTGAACGTTATCGGCGTGCTGACTCCAAAGGTAAAAAAGAATTAGCGAGAAAAATTAAAGAATTAAAGCCGAATTTTTTTCGCAATCAACCGATTAAAAATATTTTACCAAAAGAGGATGGAGAAATTTTGGCGGAAATGGTCTATTTGGCTTATACTCCAATTGGGATGAGTTTTGGCGATGTCCAAAAATTTATCGGAAAACTTAATGATCGCACCGAGGATTTAGCGGAATTTAATATTCCAGAAGAAGGATATGATTTTATAATGGAAACCGGCAAAAAGTTCACTCTAAAGCCTGGGACGCGCCTTGATCCGGAAAAACTGCGCTCCGCACGAGAATTATTTACCGACAAAGCGCCACAGTCCGAAGAAGAAATTTTGGCAGTTGCCAAATTGTTAGAAAGGACAGCCAAAGCCGGTTCAGATTTTGAGGACAAAGATTTATCGGTTTTGTTAAGTGTAATGGGATCTGATCAGCCGGTGCGCGATTTCTTGGAGCGAAGCGCGAATTTAACGTCAGCCAATTATTATGTTTTTCTGAATGAACTAAAAGAATTATTGGGGGTGTATTTTACGGATAATTATGACCAAAGATTGCAAAATTTTTTGAGCGCTAATCCAAAAATTGAAGGAAGAATTTTGAAAATTTTATCCGCGCCCGAACGGCGAGCAATATTAAAAAAGAAATTAGCCGAAGACGGCGCGAGTGTTAACTGGGATACATTGAATACGCGCGCGGAAGCCGCCAAAACGCTTGCGTTATTTATTCAAACCAAAACCCTAAAATTAACCAGAGAAGAAATCGCGAAAATGGCTAATAAATTTATCGCGAGCGACGCGGGTGAAGAGTCGCAGACGGACGGAAAAAGAAAATTAAAAGCCCATATTTCCAAAAATGTCGGCTCATTTTTCGCCAAGGCCTCGGCTGGAATTTGCACGGCGCAGGATGTTACGCTATTTGAACGCGAGGATCATTTTCATATCAATATCGTTGAAGATGAGCAAAAAGTGCGTGGTAATATTCAGGCGTATATTGTAGAATTTCCAGCTGGCAGTCGGTCGCTGGTGTTGCGCGGTTTTAATCCGAATACGGCTTTTTTGGATAAAATAGACGCGGGCGCGTTTTGTGAAGCGGTGTTAAAAGTTGCCAAACAATTCCAAGTAACCAACGGTTTGGTCCATGTTTATATCACAGAAAATTTAGGCGGTTGGCATGCCCTTTCTAATCGTGAAGCCGTGTCCCAGTATTTACAGAGGCGATATGTAAAAGATAAAAGAGAAAGGAAATTTAACTTACCGATTACTGCGTCACATAGTGTCAGTAATATTTATGAAATTTTTTAAAGACACAAATTTTTTTAGTTTAATCAAAAAACTTGACGCCGTCAGACGCCAAGTTTTTTGATTTTGAAAAAAATTATTTCATTCTATCTTGCCTAATCCAACTGCAACTGTAAATGTTTGGCAATTTTGATGTCATTTCTTTCCAAACGATCAGTTTTGTGTGCGACAGCGGCTAATTCACTTTCTAGATCTTTGTGCAGACCGACAAAAGCGTCAACATGCTCAATTACTTCTTCGCGAACTTTTTTGAATTCAAGATCAACCATGTCAAATCTTTTATCAACTCCATTAAATCGCTGATTTACCTCAGATTTAAAATCGTCAAACTCCGTTTTAATGATGGCATTATCTTTTAAAAAATTTACCACTTGAAAAATATCTTGAAGCATTTGGTTATTATCCTCCATATTTAGTAAGTTTAAAATTGATGTTGTAATTATACAACTTATTTTTTAATGTGTCAATTTTTCAACATGACCCGCCCCAAGGCAGGTGGCTATTCACCGTGCTTAGATTGCTTCGGGCTAAAGCCCTCGCAATGACAAAGTAAAAAAACAAAAATAAAACTCAATTCCCAAACTCCAATTTCTGCCCCAACCCCACCGCGGAGCGAAGGCCAAAGCCAGAACTCTGAACCCACGGGCCGCGGCCGTCCAAGTACGCCAGCCGGTAGTCGCGAGACCAGTAGCCGTAGCCCAAGCTGACGGAAGCGGGGTAAAATGATTCAATCAAAAAATCGGCACTGCCTTTGCCTTGATAATCATCAATCACTTCACCAGTCTGTTCAAGTTGGATTAAAAGCAGGGTGAGCCAATCCTCGGATGTGAGGCCTTGTTCGTGTTGATATTGTTGGTCGGTTTTAAGAATATTTTTATATTCTTTGGGTGTTTGGTTGGTTTCTAATTGTTTTCTTTTGCCTTTAATTTGACCTTTACCTTGTCGGGGAATATTTAGGTTGGGTTCCAAAAGAATGGCGTTCCAACCAGCTGATACCAGTTGACCTTTGTTTTTGGCGTTAGTTTGAGCGTCCAGTATTTCCTGCTTACTGTGCCCATTATGATTAGTTTGGTCAAAATTGTCCGGATAATATTGGCACTGGCCGTTTTTGTCTGAACCGCGCCAGTTATCCCAAACAAAAATTGGTTGATCGGTGTCTAAATCCAATAATTCATCTGGTTCGTCGCGATTCTTTTTGGTGGCCAAAAGTTTATGCTGTTTAAAGCGTTCTTTTATCTTTTCTTCGGCGATTTTAATAAGAGTGTCAACGGGCAAGGCGAGCGGAGTAAGTTGAAAGCGGGTAAATCCTTGGCTGATTTTAAGTTCGTATTTCTCTCGTTCGCTTTCTATCATCTGGCGCAACAGTTCTTTACTAGGTATGGGGTATTCTTTGTTATCTATACCGATAACACCCATTTCCCCTGATATTGGTAAAATATCCAATAACCCCAATTTATTCAGGGTTTCATATTGCCGATTATATTGTTCATTAAATTCCGTGTCTAACCAAATATCCAAAGCCGAACGGTCGCGCCTATCTCCGCCAAATCCTTCAACCATATTGTTATTAATATATTGAATTGATGTTAATACTATACCAAAAAGCGGACGGACGGGCAAGAGGGATAAAATGGCAGTGTTGGTTATCATGATTTAAATATATATTTAAATCATGATATGCCAGTTCGGTGGACTGGCGAGCGGAAACTTGACGATTGGCCAGTTAATTTTTTTCAAAAACGGTTCGGATTTGGTTGTATAAACATACCTCTGTCTCGGTTGGGTGGGTCAAGCTGAAACATATTGTATATTAGCTCACACATTTGACAAAACCAATATAATCATATATAATCAAACATAGTTAATATATAAGATAATTATATGCCTAAATTTACCAAAAGATTATCATTCAATCCGGAAATAACTCACAAAATATATGGCCTTATTTCGCAAATTGACGAATTAAAAGGCCAATGGAAAATGGGAGCGAATTTGTCGCCTCAAACTTTGGGTATGCTGAAAAGGTCAGTAATTGTTACTTCTTCGGGCGCGTCCACCCGTATTGAAGGCGCGCGGTTGACTGATGAACAAGTTGCAAAACTATTGAAAGGATTGAAAATTCAAAAATTAATCACTCGCGACGAACAAGAAGTGGCAGGCTATGCTGAACTGCTAACTAATGTTTTTGATTCATATAAAAAATTGGTATTATCCGAAAGTACTGTTAAACATTTTCATAGTGAACTTTTGAAATATTCGGAAAAAGACACTCGTCATCGCGGTGAGTGCAAATTTGGTAGCAACCGTGTAGAAGCAAAAGATGCAAATGGCAATCTGATTGGCATTTTATTTGACCCCACTCCACCACATTTGGTTGGCAAAGAAATGAGCGAATTATTAGAAACCGTACAGGATCTCTTGAGCAGAAAGGAAATACACCCACTGATTATTATCGGTAACTTTATTTTTGAATTTTTGTCCATCCACCCATTCCAAGATGGCAATGGTCGTACCTCTCGTGTACTTACTAATTTGCTACTCCTCAAAAACGGCTATGAATATATGCCCTATATTTCACACGAAAAATTAATAGAGAATAATAAAAATGAATACTACATTACCCTGAATAAGTCGCAAAAAACCTGGAAAACAGAAAACGAGGACATTAGCCCGTGGTTATTATTTTTCTTAACCATTTTGTTAAAACAAACACAGATGGCCATTAGCTTGTTATCCAAAGAATCAATTGAACATTTGTTATCGGAAAAACAAATAGCCATATGGAATTATGCAAACGAACACGAAATTATTACCCCAAAAAAATTACGTGATGATCTTAAAATTGCCGGACCGACGGTGGCACAAATATTAAATAAATTACTGGAAATGAAAAAAATTGAACGACTAGGGAAAGGGCGGGCGACAAGGTATAAATTAGTAAAATAACTTGTGCCAAATTTAACTCCTCAAGAAAAAGTTGATTTATTCAAATCCCTCTTTCGCGGACGTGAGGATGTTTTTGCCGTACGCTGGGAGAAAAAAGACGGCTCGACTTCTGGCTATACACCAGTTTGTTTGAATGAATGGAAAACCGGCTTATGTAATAAAACACAAGGTAAAAAATGCAAAGATTGTCAGCACAGCCAATATGTCGGCATAAACGACGAATACATAGAACAGCACCTTCGCGACGCAAAAACATACGGAATGTATCCATTATTAGATGATAATACATCATATTTTATCGCCGCGGATTTTGATGGCGAAAAATGGCAAGAAGAAATATTACGATTCTACGCTATTTGCCAACGATACAAACTGCCAGCATATATTGAACGCTCGCGTTCAGGCAACGGCGGACATGTTTGGATATTTTTTGAAAACAAATACCCAGCATACAAAAGCAGAAATATCATTATTAATTTGCTTAAAGAAGCTAAAATCATTGATCAGTTTGAGAAAGAAGAAAGTTTTGACAGGTTATTTCCCAATCAAGACGTGCTAAGTGGCAAAGGATTTGGTAATTTGATTGCTCTGCCGTTTCAAGGCGAAGCAAGAAAAAAAGACGATACTAAATTATCTTGGCGGAGAGGGAGGGATTCGAACCCTCGGTCCGGTTTGACCCGGACAACACATTAGCAGTGTGCCCCTTTCGGCCACTCAGGCACCTCTCCGTTTAATTTGATTTTTATGATATAATAGTATAATTGTAGCAGAATTTGAAAAATAGTCAATGACTTTTTATGAAACGACTAATCTTTATCCTCGCTCTTACTGCCAATTTTATCCTCGTTTTGGCGGTAATGTCTAATTCTTTGGACCCTGATTTTGGTTGGCATCTTAGTTTTGGACGCGACTGGGCGCAAACCGGCCAATTCCCCTATACCGATACTTACACTTGGAGCAAACCCGACATGCCCTATACCAACCACGAATGGGGCGGGAGCGCCTTGCTTTGGTTTATTTACAGTCGCTTTGGTTATACTCCGCTCTTATTCATAGCGGCCAGTACAGTTCTGGCTGGTTTTTTAATAATTCAAAAAACTTTCTTTAAAAAAATTACCACTGTTGGATTGGTATTTTCGTTTATCGCTCTTTGGTGCGTCACACATATTTTAGTAATGCGCCTCGCCATGGTCACATTATTTTTTATGGCTTTGACTTTATATATTTTAGAAAAAATTGATACTGGCGAAGATAAATATATTTGGTTTTTGGCTCCCCTATTTTGGCTTTGGTCTTGTGTTCACGGCAGTTGGGTTTTGGGATTTATTATAATCAATATTTATTTTTTTGCTTCTCTTGCTCAAAAAATTGCCCCTCTTAAACTACGGCCATATTTATTGGGGAAAATATGGAACAACAAAATATTTTATAAATTAATCGCCACGCAAGCGGTGGCGGTCGGCCTAATCGCGATCAACCCCTACGGTCTAAAAATATTTGTTGAAATTTCAGAATATTTTCAGCAAGGATATTATAAAAATTTCATCGGCGAATGGGTACCATCTTATAATTTTCCAATATTTTGGGAGATATTGATCTTACAAACTGTCGGCTTAGCATTATTAGCGCGGGCCTATTGGGCCAAACAAGTCACCATTCGCCAAGGTCTCATATATTTAGCGTTTTTTTATTCCGCCTGGTCATACAAGCGCAACGCCTTATTAATCGCGCCTCTGACAGTACCAATCTTAGCCGCTACCGCCGAATATGCTTGGAGTAAATTAAAAAAAATACCACTTTTTTCACCTAGCAAAATCTTAAAATTGCCAATGGTTTATTTTCTGATCGCCCTCTTAGCGCTAAACTTTTTTTATATTCTCAGATTTCACAACAGCACCGACATCTGGAATGATCCGGAATTATTATCCGCGCATGATTTACCATTAGACGCGGCAAATTTTTTGAACGCACGGTTGCAAAACGAAAAACCAAAAATATTTAATGATTTTAATTGGGGCGGATTTATGATTTATAAAATGCCCGGCGTGCCAATTTACTTTGATGGACGCGGTACTGCCACCTGGATGTATAATACTTCCACTAGTATGTTGGCTCATTATCACGCAATATTTAGAGATCCCGATGGACTGGCGGAAATTGAAAATAATGATGTCAAGTATATTTTCTTAGAAAAACATACTTATTTTTCAATCGGCCCTCCGGACAGAGTTAATAAATTTTTATTTGGTTCACGATTAAACCGTGTGTATAATACTGAACCGCGCGAATTAGAAAAAGATTTGGAAAATAACCAAAATTGGCAGTTAATTTATTCCAATACCAGCACAAACATTTGGCAAAACGTCAACCCCGCGCTAACGCCGCCACCCAGACAAATTTAGCTCCGTGTTGTTTTAGCACTCGGGCACACTCACGCGCGGTGGCACCACTGGTAATTACATCATCTACTAACAATATCCGCTCGGGGACAACCGCGTCTAAATTCCAACAAAAAGCATTACGCAAATTTTTTTGACGCGCGCGCCGATCTAACTTGGCTTGCTGAGCGGTAAAACGCGTACGGCATAAATTTTGAGAATCCAGCAAACATTCCTTGCCGGTATTTTTTAATTGCGAATAAATCAACTCAGCTAAAATTAACGATTGATTAAATCCGCGTTCCCGTTCGCGTCGCGGGTGCAATGGCACCGGCATAATTGTTAGCGGTCCGGTAAACAAAAAATCCAGACGCCAAATTTCTTCGGTAATTATTTTTTGCCATAATTGTGACATCTCAAATACCGAATGATATTTAAAATCAGTAATTAAACGCGCGACCGCGGGAATTTTATAATTAAAAAAAGCCATCACCCCAGCAATCGCGCCGTGTTTTTGACAATTAAAACAAACGCGGCCGTCTAAATTAGAACGACCGCAACGATAACAAGCCGACTCAGCCAAATTAGTTGGCTCCTGTCGACATGACTGACACCACCACTCCCCCTCTTGACCACAATCGGCGCAATGGATTGGAAACAACGCGTCTTTGAACAACTGGATTCCCGCTTGCGCGGGAATGACAAAATCACCTAATGATTTTATCATTTCTCCCAAATAAATTTATCAACCAGCCAATTACCGTTTGTCTTTACCAGATAAACCGAAACGCCAGCTAAACGACTTGTCACTTTATTTTCTTTATCTTCAGTTATATGAGTTTTGATATCAACTTGCGCGCTACTCCCTTGCCAATCGCTCAAATCAGAACTAACAGCGAGAGTGGAAACACCGACAAACGAACCGGATGGCGGTCGGGGGCTAGTAAGAGGACCACTGATTTTAACCCATAAAGCAGGGGTAGAAAAATCTTTTACATCTAACAAATTTTCAAAATTACCGGCACTGGAATAAGAATTATAGCGTTCAATAAAAATCCGAGCCAATTGACGCACACTATTCTGTTCTGTTTCTAAAGCAGTGGGCACCTGCGCTGTAACACCTTGAGTAATCGGGTTTACCACAACGGTTTGACCAGTGGGCAAAACTACATCGGCCAAAGGGGCAGTGTTGTTATTCGTCAAATTCGCGTCAGGGACCGCCTTTTTTTTGCTAAGCATTATAAAGAATACGCTCACACCCAAGATGGCGAGAACAACTAAACTGATTATGATAAAAATTCGGGTACGCAGTGATAACATATAATTATATTATACAACAAATAACTTATCCATTCAAGCGCTTGAACTCCGCTTTGGACCTCTCAATCTGCAAAAGCTGTTCCGGGTTGGTCGTTACAATTTGGTCTTCCGTATAAGAAGCGACAACTTTAATAGCGGCGTGTTTTAAACCGGCAAAAAATATCCCTTCGCCCGGGCCGGATTCCAATAGCAAATATTTTTCACTATCGGTTAACAAAAATGTTTTTTGCACCGTATCAATAGCCGCTGGCGATTGGCGCAATAATAATTGTAAGGCCGAATTGGTCACGATTGCCTTGCCGTAGGGCGAACCCAAAAAGTCACTAACGTCTTGGGTAATAGTGGTTACCCCCAAATAATATTTACGACAACGTTTAACCAGCGAAAAAATAAAACGAGCGCTATCTTCATGTTGCATCATCCACCAGGCCTCGTCAATAATTAACATCCGTTTTTTCTGCTCCGAACGCACCACATTCCAAATATAATTGATGACCGCGTAAATTGCCATGGGCCGAAGTTCGTCTTCTAAATCACGCACTGAAAAAACCACCAACTGATTTTTTAAGTTGACATTGGTAGGCGCGTTAAATAAACCACCAAAAGTTCCATCGGTAAATTTGTGCAATTTCAAAACTAATTCTTCCGCTCCCACCATTCCTTCCAATATTTCTTCTAAATCCTGCATAATGGGCGGAGTCACTTTTGCTAAATCCGCGTCAGGGGTAATATCTTTTTTAGCATAGGTTTCAATCAAAGCCCGATCAATGATAGCGTCTTGCTCGGTCGTAAATCCACCAAGCATAATACGCAATAACCCCTTCACGGTTATCACCGCGCTTCTAATAATATCTTCCACCGAAACATCTCGGCTTACCGGTCGAGGCAGGTCAAAGGGATTCACTTTACTTTCCGATGACAAAGATATACTTATATATGTGCCACCCACGGCCTCACTCAAATGCTTGTATTCCATCTCCGGATCAATCACGATTACATCTGTACCCATCATCAAACTGCGTAAAATTTCCAATTTAATCGCGTAACTTTTGCCCGCGCCAGCGGTGGCGAACACCACCATATTAGCATTTTGCAAAGAAAACCGATCAAATAAAATTAAACTGTTGTTATGGCGATTAATACCATACAAAATACCGTCGTCAGAAGTAAGCTCGGCCGAAATAAACGGAAAAGACGCGGCAATCGGCGAAGAATTAAGATTATAAGAAATCATTAATTCATCATTGCACAACGGCAAAGTAGAATTAAAACCTTGTTCGGCCTGATATAAAACTTTACGGCTAGTAATAGAACGGGAACCAAAAATATTTTCAATATCTTCGGACAACTGGTCTAGCTTGGCCTTATCTTTAGCGTAAATAGTAATATAAAAAGAAAACTGAAAAAAGCGTTCTGTCCCCTGCGTCAAACTATCGCGCAATTCTTCCGCGTCGCGCAAAGCGGTCTCGCGGGTCGGATCGCGCGGCGAGCCCTTGTCGGCATCGGCCGATAGCTGGGCTTCTAAGGCGCCAACTTTATTTTTTAATTGTTTTAAAATTACCGCTGACTTCACGGGATAGAAAAACATGGTAATATCCATGTTTACCGACAAATTAATAATAGGTGAACTCCAGCCAATGGAAATATCGCGAGAATAACTGACGACAAAAATTGTTCGACAAAAAGTTGTGCCTAATTCTAAATAGCTTTTTTCCACATTAAAAGCCGACGGTGCCATCAAATCTTTAATGGATACCACACCCTCGCGGTAAATCCTTTCTTCAGCCAAAGTAATCAACTCTTCCGATGTATCTTGCGATACGGAATTTTTATCTTTAGCAAAAAATCCGGGCTTTCTCTCGGTTTTGGCTTTAGCGGTAAATAAAGGTTTAAAGGCCATATATCAGTCAAAAATTCATAATTAATCCGCTTCCATTTGAATATTGCCCAAAGCCGGCAATCGTTCGCTCAAAGCGATATCGGGATTATAGGTTGAATAGAATAATTCAATTAATGATTGCGTATCAACGCGCGCGATCTCTAATCCCATGCTTGACAAGCCGGAAATTACTTGGCGCACGCGCATATCTAAATCTTTTTTTCGCGACAAAAATTTTTCGTCTTTCAATCTTATTAAACCTACCGGATTAGCCACATCTTTTAACCGCGCCCAAAAACTTTTCTTTTTATTAGACAATGGGTCATAGGGGACAACAACAAAAAATTGCTTACTGGTAATAGACCCCAAACGTACCAATTCTGATACAAACGAACGGTAATCGGCAATTTGCGCGCGCAACAATTCATTTTGCTGTAAATGCTCACGTTCTATCAGCCGATCCAGATAGGGTTTTATATAAAGTTCGCGCGATTGAATTAAAACTTGCAACGGATGCTCCAAAGAATTTAAAAATCCCACGTAAGCGGCAACAATCGCGTTTTGCTCATCATCATTTTTTAAAGCAAAATTAATACTGGAAACAATTAAAACCGCCCGCAAAGTGCCGTCTTTCATTATTAAAGTATCCTGCTTAATTTCAGCAATGGCTAAGTGCTTTTGAGCTGAACGCAAAGCAGATTTTTTTTTCGCGGCCGTTTTGTTCTTCATAATATTTATTCTTCTTCCTTATAATATCCGCCGGTATTTACCACTAAAGTCAAATCACGCAAACGACTATAAGATAATTTAGGGACAACGCTTACCTCCTCAACCACAGCAGTCTTAGGAGTAGCCATTAATTCTTTTAACTCCTGATCGGAATATTCCTTTTTCCAAACTCGCCGTGAGGGCAAACGCATGGTCTGCACGATATTCAAAATAAAAAAATGAAAAGGTTGACCATTAATTTTTACAAACGCCAAAACAAGCGCAAATCCGCCGATAACCGCGAGTAAAGTGATAAACAAAGGAGTGTCGGCTAATTTGTAAGCAATAAACAAAAACAATCCGGCCGTAAGCAATATTATAAATTGCCTGGTGGTAACCGGGCCGAAAATCTTGTCTTCCACGTCAATAAATTGTGGAACGGTAAATGAATCCATATTTTATAATCCCAATTCTTTTTCCATATTGATAATAGCCGTGGTTTCTTCCGGCTTAAGCACCATTGACATTCCAGCCGGCACTGGCAAATGCGCCCCCAACAATTCTTTGGAAAGAGCGCTGACATACGACAAATACAATGCACTACTCCGCCAAGCGCTACTCGCCTGCCAGAATAAAATTATTGATTCTTCTTTTAAATTTATAAACTTTTGCGCTAAACGTTTAGCCGCTTGGGTAGGATCGGGCGCTAAACGCCTAAAATCTTCCAAAGTAAATGATTTGATCTCGCCCAGCGGCCCCAAGGTTGGAGTTTCCGAAACAACATCCGCCATAGAAGGCCGGGAGGCGGATAAACCTCGGCTAATTTCAAATTGCTGGGCAGGAGCCACCGGCACAACCTTATCAACAAAAACCTTCTCGGGCGTGCTGGCCTTAACCTGAGCAACTTCAGTTATTTTTACCGCGGGATGAATAAAAGAGTTGTTGGGCGCGCTAATGGCGGGTAATTCCTCGTCCCAATTAATACTTACCGCCGGCAGTACTTCTCCCTCACGCGCCGGCAACATTTTTTTATTGGTATCAACCACTACGCTTGTTTTTTTAAAATTATCAACATTAGAACAAATTTTTTCCAATTCCGTGGCTTGCGATTCTGTCAAACCCAAACCGCCATCTTTTATGGAACGAAGGGCGGTAACGCGAGTATCACTTTCCCCGCGTACATCTTTCAGGCGCAACAAAATCACACTGCGCAAGCGATTAGCAAAATTTGGTGGTACTGAAAAAGATAATTTTTTCAAGACCACTTCCACCTGATTTTCACGCCGACTGGAAGTGGGTGTCAATCCCGATGGACTAATTATAGAAAGGTCGCTATCATCCAAAAGTGACTTAGTGTCAAAGGCAACCGACTTGGACGCGACAGGTTGAATTTTCTCAACAAAAGGTTTTGGTAAAACAATTTTAGCTTTAGGCAATGCCGTGGGCAAAACGATATTTTTCACTGGCTCTTTGTTTACGATAGGCGTCTTTGGCAAATCAATATTTATCTCTTTTTTTACAACCGATTCGGAGGCGACCACAGGGGCTTCAACTTTTTCAATAACTATCTCATCTGATTTTTTTACAACCAAAACCGGCGCCACTTTTTTAGGACGCTTGGCCAATTCCGACAATAGCACACGCTCAAACGTGCCGTCGGATTTTTTAATTAAAACACTTGGTTCTAAAGCCATGATAAAAATTTATATTTTTCCAATAATTATATCGCCGGAACTGGTGATTTTGGCGGACGATCGTGATTGAGTTGCCATTTATTTTCTTCTTCAGAAAAATATAGCAGTGGGCTCATTTCCGGCCCATAAACTTCTTCAAACGTCTCACTCAATTCTAAAATACGCGAGAGATATGGTTCGGTATTAAAGGAAACTTTCATAAATTCTACCACCATTTCCATTTTAACGGTAAAAGGACGATTGTACATAACTAACCAATCTTTAATCATTTTTAATTTTTCCGGAGTTAAATCTTCGTGAACAATTTGCCGCCACTCAAACGGTCTTGGCTCTATCCCCGCTTCGCTTAATAAACCCTTGTAATCAATTAAGTCGCACTCACGCGAATGAATATATAGATAAATCAAACGCAATAACATGCCTTCCCATTCCACCGGCCATGCATTCGCGGTAATCTGAGCTTTAACAAATTTTGACTGCTCCAAACCATCAATATCAGAATTACCAACGGTCTGTGTAAAATTCTTAATAAAATCTCCCACGGTCGGCGACTCATCTTCCAAGCCAATAAACTTTTCTTCGCCATTACCCAAATTTTCTGTTAAATTGAAACAAGCCGACAAGTAAAAATCCAGATATTGCTCTGTCGCCAAATCCGATTTAACACATTTTTCTATTGGCACACCGGCCGCGAGTGAAGCCCAAATATATTTCTTAATCAAAAATCCTTTAGTTTCAAAATCCAAATATTCATAATCATGCCACACGAAAAATAAAATTACAATTTCAAATAAATTATTAACCGTGGACGAATCACCGGAAAAATCGGGCTCTCTGCCAGTTAAAAATTTAAGCATGAGTTTCCCCACATCGCCATTACGCCCATAAAACGCTTGACCCAAAAACCGCCAGGCCGACAGCCAGTCCGATACCGCGCCCGAGGCAAATTCAGCCACTAGAGTTTCAAAATCATAGCGTTTTTCACCATCAAAATACAATAGCAGCGCGCCGACCGCGAGCATTTGGGCGGATACTAAATCATAGGCCACGGTTAATTGGTCAAAATGGGATAGTAATTTATCAAAATCCGTTTGTGACAACCGCGCCGACCGCTTGGCCAACATCGCCGCCCCATCCGCGTCAATTCCCATTAACCACCAATGATCTTCCCAAGCCGCGTTAAATATATTAGGGTCAGGAGTGATATTGGATTCCACGCCCAGCGTTTCCCCCATCATTTTGTCTGCTTCTAAAAGCGCTTTTTCCATACCAAGCAGATCGCCACGTTCCAAACGCGATAACACCGAAATAGTATAAGCGAACTCAACATCATCCATTGTACCCAAAGTATTGTTGTCCAAATCGGTAACAATCAAATCCAAACCCTGCCAAAAAGTTTTGTCATACCAATTGGACCCAAAAACTTTTTTACCCAAATCACGCAAACGGCGCAATATCGCCAATTGCTCGGGCCAATAATGTTCTAAATTGTGAATATCTTGCCAATGCATAGTTTTATATTTTAAGCCGCCATCTGGCCGTCATCATTTTTACCAGGGCTTCTGTTCGCTTGTGAATTATAAGCGCGTTGAATTGCAACGCGATTAAGCGCCCCTTGCTCTTTTCGGTTAATACCACTGCGATACCTCTCAATAAATTCCAGCATATCTGCCGTGGTTTTAATTTCCCGTGAACCATTGCTGAGAATAGCCTCTCCTTCGGGCAACATTAAATTGAAGTGACCAGCGGTAGCCTCATCAAAATCCATATTGGACCGCATACCCAAGGCGGCCGCGAGCGCGATAGGCGCGTTATCCATTGTAACCGCAAAGTTGTCGGCCAATTGTCGCAAAGCCGCCTCCTGCCTTTTTTCCAAAGTATCCAAATGCCCAAAGGTGCTGGTTTGCATGGCCGAAGTAACGCCACCGATTATCATTCGCCCTGTTTTGGGGTCAATAACAGCTTTTTCACCGGCCGCTAAACCGGCTAAATGGTCAATATTACGGCCGTCCTGACGGTTAAAATTGTGTTCGGTGGTAACGTTCTGATAGGTTTCACGCAAGGCCTTGGCATTGCGCATATCAATGGCGATGGTTTGACTATCTTCGTTCATCTGCCCGTTGCTATGGGTTTTAAGACGGCGCATACGCTCTTCCGAGCCGAGTTTGCGCCAATCGCCTAAAATAAAATTCATGGCGTCGTCAGCGTCTTGGCCGCGGAACATTTTTTCCTTCATGTCAAAATAAGTATGGCCACCATCATCCAAGTGCGCTACATTCAAAGCCATTTTTTTGGCATCAGCCAAGAATTGATATGATTCGGCATGACTATTAATTTTGTCTTGATATGTTTTCCAACCAGCTTCCGCGTTAACACCTTTGCCAAGTTTAAAATTGTTAGTAAACGCGCGCAATTGATTTTGCAAACGCATACCCTCAAATCCTAAATCTTTGGCAATATCGCCAAAGCCCTTACTAGAATCAGACACTTTTTCTACCAATGATTTAAAGGCATCGCCATACCCTTTGCCAGTATCCTTCATGTGCTTCAATACTGCGTTTTCCGACATCATTAAATCCGCATCTCCGCCCAAGGCAATTAAGCGGTGTAAGTCGTTAGTACGTTTATTACTGGATTGATTGACAAAATTATTAAGATCAGGATCATTGCCATCAATACCGCCCCATTGTAATCTGTCCTCAAACAATTTTTTTAATAATTCACCTTGACCACGCGCTTCGCCAGTAAGTTCTCCGCGATTGGACGCCTTAATACGATTGACAATTTCCGCAAGCATATCATCACTCCAAGCTTCTTTAGTCAAAAAAGTGATACCCGCCATCATCATGGCTTCTTGGTCGCGCGCTAACTCACCACCGCTTTCTTTAATCGCTTGGGCGTGGGCAAAATTATCAACCGCCATCGTAACCGCTTGTTCGCGCTCTACACCAGTATATTCCTGCATCTTTTTGTTAATAAGCGATTTCATGGCGGTAGATTGGGTATGATTGCCATAACGTTCCATGGAATATTGGTCATCGGCCTCATCCAACATTTCTTGCTTGGCAATACCAGTGTGTTCGGCAAAATATCCGGCCTTAACATTGGCCAAGGCAGTTTTGGCGCCAATGGATTTTTTGTTTAAAATCTTATTTTCCTCATCTATTTTGCGCAAAATTGCCGACAAGACATCATGATCCGGACTCTCTTTGGCTCTCTCTCGCGCCGCCGCCAATTCCAAACTATGTTTTTTCTGTGCCGCCTCATGTTGCGTTTTCAAATCTTTTAACCCTTCAGAATATATGCCTTGAAGCATTTCTTCCTTCACCATATCAACAGCTTTTTGTGCGCCTTCGGCTACCACCACTGATTTTTGAGTTGCCTCAAACAAAGCCCGAATAGCCGGAATCTTGAGCGCTTCTTCTTTGGATCCACCCTTGGCCGCTTCCAAGCGTTTTTGAGCTGCTTCATCAAGTAGTTCTGCCCTGGTAGCCCTTGCGCCCGCCCCCACTAACCCTGGAATAACCTTTTCAGTAGTAAATTCATTCGCCAACCGTCCTGCTTCCTCATCAATTGCACTACCCATTTCCTTTATGCTAGTCTGGGGAGCTTGACCACTGGCCTGCAAATATCTTCTCCACAATTCCGGCTTCTTTTTATCTGCCCCCCAATCAGGATGCTCAGCATCAACGGCACGGTGAAGATCTTCCCACATCTTTACATCTGCTCCCGCCAAACCAGGATTAACTCCATAACCAACATCGTGTTTCACCATTTCACTCGCGACCATCGCGTCCAATCTCTTTTTAAGCAAATCTCCCCCGATCAATTCAGGATGAACTTTAAAATGCTCAATTAAAAATTCTTTACCAAGCCGTCTGTTAACTTCATCTTTAAACATACCGTCCGCTATTGCCGATACTTCCTCAGACGACTTTCCCGGATTATTACCCTTTGCTTCTTTCAAAAATTGTTTCCTCAAACCCTTTTCCTCTAACTCTTTTTCCAATGTTTTGCGTTTCTCCTCGGCCACGGGATTTTCTGCGATATAAGCTTCCATGATCTGACGACGGCGGTCGGCTACTTTGAATTCTGGGGATGCTTCTTGGGTCTTTTTCGCTTCTGCTATTATTTTTTGATTTTGTTTTTTTTCAATCTTCAAAGATTTTAGCTCGGGATCTTGGGCCATCTTCTTTTCAATTTCGTCATTTAACCGTTTTTTTCCCACAGTAAAATTAGAGTTTACCGTTAATCTTTCCTGCTCCAACCGCTCTACTGTTTGCTTAGCAGTTGAGAGCTCCTCAGGCATTTTAGCTTCAAAAGCTTCAATTTCAACATTTTTTGTTTGGATGTCTTCAAGCAAACCAGTGTGTGCCTTTGTTCCGGTTTGTGTTTTCTTTAATTTTTGCAGAAGTTCTTCCTTCTCTTTTTCCAGCTTAGTTTTCCCAAGATACCAATCTCCTCCTTTTGTTCGCAAATTATCATCCGGTTCACTGCTTTCTGCAACATATCTATTTGAAATTTTGGTAAATTCTTCTCCGGCTTCCGTCCATTGCGTTGCTAGTTGACCGTCCAAAATTTTATATTGTTCTCCAAATTCATCCCCAGCCTTTCGCTCTGGCCCGACCAACTCCTGCTCTCGGTCTTGCTGTCTTTGGTCATTATTTTCAATTGACACTCGCAAAGTGTGCACCTCTGCGGATTCAGTATTCTTTTTCGCAGTTTCTAAAGCTTGGGCGCTAGCCGCAAAAGCCGCCATATCGCGCTCACGATCAGTGGCTTGAATTCCGGTAATTAGCCCGCTAACATTATGCGCAGCAGCATCGGCTTCTGTCTTGTAACCAGCCGCCTCTTGCCCCCAAGTTTTACCTGTGCCTTTGCCATCTTTTATGCGCTCAGTATTCAAGTGTTTTAATTTAGCTTCATCCACCCCAGCCCGATCACGCACTTTGCTACGCTCTTCTGTCGCTTCTAACTGACCTTCAATTTGACGTTTTAAATCACCCTTCCAACCAGAACTTTGCTCTCTGGCTAATAATTTGTCTGACTTCTCTGATGCATCTTTTAAAGTACGCGCGCCTTTAGCGCGACGCGCCGACCAATTGACCACAGTACCAATACCTGGCACTTTACTCAATGTTTTATTCTTAAATATATTAACACCAGATCTGGCCATTGAACCATAATCAGTCAAGGCATCAATACCCTTTTGTTTGCCCCAATGCCCGGTCTTACTCGCGCCACCTTTTAGGGTGTTATAAGCCCACATACCCAAGCCCACACCGGCCGCGGTGGCAGCCACTTTTTTACCAAAATCCCTCACACCGCCCATCATATTGCCACCTTCCACGGAAAATTGCTGACTTAATTTCGCACCGGCGATAAGCATGCCGATGGCAATGGCAAAATTAGCCATTTTACCCCAACCCATTAAATCAGAAATACCAGAAGTGGCCGCTCCACTAACAGAACTGGCATCAGTTTGACTTAAATTACCAGCCGGAACACTTGCATTAGTTATTTCTTCGTCAATATTACCATTACCCAAAGTGATAAACGACAACCAAACAAAAAATAACAAAATCGGACCGGCTACCACATGATTACCAAATTCTTTCCACCATTGCGAAGAATAACTCTCGGTTTTCGGAATTACTTTCATCACGAAAGCCAGGGGCGAAAGCACAATCAAAACCCAAAGCACAATCACGCGGAATAAAAGCATCACCATGATAGACAACATGGTCATCATAAGCATACCGGTAAAAGCCACGGCCGCGACTGCCGAAATCATTACATCCAAGGTGTTAAGATTCTCTGGCGATAAATCTGGCGTAAAACTATATAAATTATCCAAAGAAAAAGCATTAATAAGATTGCCGCCGGCAGTAGCGGCAATGCCATTAACAAAAGTAATCATCACTACTTGAGCGACATCAATGATAAGACCGCAAATTACCCGACTAAAGTTTACTAAAATCGCGGCTAAAACAAACTTGACCATTAATTTTTTCCACTCGTATTGCTCCAACCCCAAAATGGTACCGAAAGCAATTATCAACAAAAATATCACAAACAACATATTCACGAGGTCGCGCATCATTACCCAACCGATCGTGACAGTCGTGGAGTCAATAAAGCCGTTATAGCCGGCGAGTTGAATTATAAAAGTGAGAAGGAACAAGGATAAACTCAAAAACAAGCGTGAAATCATAAAAGTCCCGCGCGCCAACCAATTGGTGACAAAATTCACATCAGGCAGACCGCCGCCGGTTGCTGCCGTAGCCGGAGCAGCCACTTTGTCAACAGCTTGAGCATTCGGAGCCGGAACAAAAACAAAAACCATCATCAAAACGACAGATGCCAATAATACAAAACTAACCACTCGTAATCTACGATTAGTTTTGAATAATTCCCGACCGGCTTTTAGCCAACGTTTTACACGCTTCATCATGGGAACAAATTTTAGATAAATTTATTATACCACAAATCAGAATTATCAACAACTGGAAAATGGGAGAAAAAAGTAATTATCCACAGCAACACGGTAAATCGCAGTTTACCAGACAGTGGTTTACTGTCATCCCCGATTTAATCGAAGATCCAGGGGCAATAAATTTAAGCCAAGTTTCTGGATTCCCGCTTTAGCGGGAATGACAGTTTGAGCCATTTGGCGACAGGGCCAGTTTGACGACCAAAAATACCACTGCGCGCAACAAAATAAATTTAAGCCAAGTTTCTGGATTCCCGCTTTAGCAGGAATGACAGTTTGAGCCATTTGGCGACAGGGCCAGTTTGACGACCAAAAATACCACTGCGCGCAACAAATAGACCACTAACAAACAAAAAATCCGCCCTGATGATGATTAGTGCGGATTTTTCAGTGGTATTTTATAATACTCACTAGGGGCGACCAGACGGAGGTGGCGGAAAATTACCTGGCAATTACACCCGAGGTGGCACTAAAACCGTGCCGGCGAATTCCGTCCAAGCGCCAGTGTTTAATCCCAGACATTCGGTATCGCCATAGCAACCCGTGCCACCAGGACTTCCTGCGACACCACAAGTACCATTACACCAACCCCAATTATCACGCACCCGTACGCGCGGAGTAAATTCACAGCAACCACCATAAAGGGCGGCCAAAGTCAGATCAGAACAGTCCGCACCCGATTTCCAATTGGCGCTAGTTTTGCTACATTCATAAACTGTGTCAAAGCGATAATAATTATCATCACAAGTGCGGTCTAAAATACGACCAAAAGAAAGCGGGCCGGATGAATCGGTTGGTGAATCTTTTTCCAACACGCACTGGGGCAGATCCTTACAGTCATCGCGAGAACTGCAAATACGATCGGGAAATCCAGTCAGATTTAAATTGCGACAATAATTAAAATTAACACTAGTATCACAACGACCATCCTGATGTCCATACCGATTACGGAAGAAAGATGGATCGCCGGATTCATATTTATTTTTACCATCACCCCAGTCAACCCAGATAGATCGGATGGGCATTTGTTCTTCGTGGGCATGCGCGTAAAATTTCATTACTGCTTTGCCGGGTGAAGTTTTGATAACTACCGAACCAGAGGTTTGGTCGTTAATAGTCAAACCATTATCACCTTCCAAACATTTACCATCTGCGTTACAAGTCCCAACGGATTTTACTTGAGGAGCATTGGCAGTCAGAGATAATAATTCAGTATGATCATAAGGTGCAGTAGTACTCTTAATATACCCCTGATAACTACCAATATCAGACGCGCTGATAGATGATTTATTGTAAGAATAAGTCGCTAACGGCTTAGCAAATAGTTGTTTTAAATTCCCTTCACCGCCAAATACAAAGGCGGTACTCTTTGCTATCGGAGCTAGTGGCTTCTCGTCTTGCAAGGTAACAACGCAATTTTCATCACTCTTGTCAAAACCGGGGAAACAACGGATATTCTCGCCAACAGTAACGCGCGGATCAATATATAGTGGCAATTTTCTTAAATAACTCGGACTTAATTCATGGCCAGCATAAGGATTGCTAGCCAAAGTGATATTTAAACTGCCAAACGGAGCATAGGGAGTATTATAGGTCAAACGCGGAGTAACAGCCGGAGTAATAGTCGGAGCAAAAATTCCTTGCCACAAACGATTTGTCCAAGGTGAAGATTGCGCCGAGAAATCAAAACGAGTATCCGCGATAATGCTACACTGGTTGCGCAAAATAAATGTTACTAAATAAGAAACTTCACCGTCTAAATTGGATTGATCACAATAATACATCCAAAAACCCAAAAACTTGTGAGTATTGGCGTCAAAATGCATTACCACGCCGTGCCAATTGCCGTCTCCCGCCCGCAAATTGCCCTGTGTGCTACCGCCACCCGGGCAAACGTCATCATAAACTGTATGATCTACGTAAGGGTTGCCAGCAAATTTGCCAGCAGAGAAAAATGCCAAGCTATCATCCGGAACCGGTTCTAATTTGTCACCTGGAATGAGCGTGGGGCTCCCAAAAAGATAAGTGTAAGTAGATTTCTTAACATCAAGACGACCAAATAAATTACCTTTGATAACACTTTCAAATTCTGAATCATCTTTATCGCCATCCGGCCCAGTATTTGTAAATGGATCCACTCTGTCCACCCATCCTTTATAATCAATTTGCCCATCTTTATCAATATAACCTTCTTTGACAGTATCTCCATTAAAATCATTGGATTTGGAAGCATAGAAAAAAGCCGGAAAATTTTCTTTGCCCATAAAGTTACCGGCCACATAAATACCACCGACATTACTATGTTTGTAAAATGGCTTTTTCTCATCTGGATCATCCGGTATGTCATATACCATATATGGCTTATCGCCATTATAAACATTAGGATAAATATAAATTGAGGTTTGCTGGTCTTCATCATCGTGCTTATCAACTTGGAACTTAACCAATTCAATATCTGATTGATAAATAGCCGTTGGATCACTGCCATTTTGAGTATAGGGATAAAAAACACGCGCGTTTTGCCCCTGGTCAGGAACCAAGAATCCAAACAAAGCCGAAGCCAAACCTATCAATGGGGCAAGTGGGGAAAGTAAAAGAGATGCACCGGCAATTATAATAGCGGTGGCGACTTTCTCTTTGTCTTGATGATCAACCGCTGAAAAAGACAAAATATTGTAATAATCTTCGGTCTGTCCACCCAGCTTTATGGGATTAATAGCGTTTCTGGCAGCATCACTACTATCGGGATCTTGATAATCGTCAATAAATTCACCGGCCTTTACCCAAATATAGCGACTTACAGTTGACGGCAAATGAGTGGCATCCAAACAATAATATTGCCCTAATAAATCAGTACTGCTATGTGACTCAAAACCCAAGGCAGTTAATTGCTGAGTGGGTATATAGCCGGCTTCCAAATGTTGGCTGTCGCGGTCGGCAAATCCAGCCGGATTGGTAATTGGCAACCAACTCAAACAAGAAAACTGATCACGCGCTCCTGGCAGAGGCCGAGAATAATCCGGTTCTAAACAGTACCCGTGCCAGCCCAAAATTTTTAATTCCTGTTTTTTGAAAATGCAAGTACCGCTTGGACAATCATCAGCAGAACTACAGGCCGCGCCGTTATTATCTCCAGCCTGACATATTCCTTCCGGCACCACGCCCATTTCGGAATTTACCACTGCTCCATATTTATTGGGAAGAAAATAATTAAAATATTTATTAAGTAAGCCATCATCACCATAACTTACTTGCGTATAATCACATTCACAAGCCGTTGTCGCCGCTCCGATCGCGAAATCACCGGCTTCATCGCAAAAATTAGCATTAGAAAGCGCGTGTTTAACATCCACGGTTGATATGTAAGGCGCGTCTTTGTATTGATAATCGCGACAAGATGGTTTTAAAGTAGTCGGTTGCCCATTGGACACAACTGTCGGCGGATTAAAATTAGTATCACCACGGCCGGTTTGCACGCAATATCCTCCCTTGCACACTGCTCTACCGTTGCCGCAAGATTTATCATTTTGGTTGGGATTACATTCAAATCCGGTTGTATCTTTGCACACCGTCGTAATGTTACTGCCACATTTAATCATCTTTACTAAACGCCAGTCAGGATTGGCACCACTGCCAATATTCAGTTGAGATAATTCGTCCGGTTGATACATACCATTAAAAGTATAACCGGAAAAATCCATATCACCCCACTTAGTATCACGAGTTTGGTACAGCCCCGGTAACATTATTTTTCCATAATACGGATTAATGGAAGCATCCACAAAATTAGCGCAACTACTAATACTATCCGCGCCACCGCGAGTAGGCGCTTGATTACAACGGCCAACGGCATCACAAATTTGCGCGCTGCCATCATCGTTTGGATGTGACGATTGGCAAGCCAACCACTCACCGCACTGGCGGTCTTGACTCACTTGCAAAATTACATTCGCGTCATTAGTGGCTGGATTATTTATTGGTTCAACAAAATCAGAATCCTGATTATCACTTAATAAGTAAGTGGCTTTGGTGTCATAAAGTTTGGATGGATTACCGCTTTCTTCAAACAAAGCACAGCCCTCTTTGCGACTTACCCGTCCGGCGCAAGTGCCGACACTCACGGTGTCTTTGATTAAATAATTGGCGACATTATCACTCTTGTCGGTAAAAGCGGTACAACCCGACTGCTCGGCCGTACAAGCACCCACAAAATTATTATATTTTCCAGTATCACCATATGACCACAAGCCAAAAGTATTACCCGGCTGGACATAATCTGGGTAGCACGGTTGCAAACCAATACCAACACACGTGTTGCCAGCCGCGCAATCATTTTCACCTTGGCGACAATATGTGACCGGGCCTCCACCAGAACATGTACCAATATTATCACCCCAAAACCAACCACTTGATTCCACGCCATTTACTACTTTACCAGTTTGGTATTGGCAAACTTTCTGACCGGAGGCAACTGGGTCTTTAAAATAATAGCTGGAAGCGCCACTGGTGTAGGCGTTACAACCCACTGCTTGCGCCGTACAAAGCGCTTTATCATAAGTGGCCGGATCGTTTTTTATAAGAACATCATCAAAAGTAGTCGCGCCCGCTATGGGCGCGCGCTGTAAGCCGGCATAAGTACAGCCCAAATCAGCCGACTGGCAGGAGGCCGACTGGTTGGCTACCAAAAATATCGGCGTAGTCGCGTCACCCGGCACATAGTATGAAGAATCCACAAAACTGGCATAAACATCTCCCCCGCCCGGACCGGAAAAAGCGGTACTGCCGGTTTCAATTTCCGCTTTCGTGTGGCCAAAAATATTTTTTACATAGCAATAGGTTTCACCCACCGGCACGGTACAACTATAAATATCCGGGGTGGTTCTGGGGTTAAGATCGTCAGCAAGTGTCCTTACCAATGTTTGCCCGGAATTCATTTCCAAGGCGGTCCTACCAGACACCCCTCTGCGATCAAGTTTTATCTGATACGCCCGCGGCGCTCTTTCAGCAACAGTCTTATTACTGCTATCAATCGCGCCACCCAAGGTGTTGTAGGTGCTATAAAGGCCGGTACAGCCAACCGCGCCTTCGCGACACAAGTAACTAAAATTATGAAGATTAACACGCGCGCTGGCATTATTGCTCACGCCATACGCGCGACAACCCAAGGCCTCGCCCGGCAAATTATCGGTTGGGGAAGAATCGCAAACAGTCGGGATATTAACACTCTTCTTAACTAGATAAATATCATTATTTTTTATGATCTGCAAATTATCCAAATAAATTGTCTTAGCGCCACTGCCGGCGATATTCAAACTATATGAACTGCCATCACCTTGGATATTAGAAACATTAAACCGATACAATTGCCAGGTCTCACCCACAGAAAATTCTCCCACAAAATTGCTAGTATCAGAACCAACAACCAAATCCACATCTAAATTATGACTAATATTTCCCTTAGCCCAAAAACTAATCGTGTAGCCAGCGCCCAATTCATAATCATGAACATCAGACGAGGAATTGGACAACGCCAAACTCACTCCACTATTTTCAGGACCAGAATTAACATAACTTAAAGAATGTTCTTGCGGAATAACTGATTCAAACGATTGCGACATCGTGCCACCCCCGACAGCCGTAAAATCAGCTGTGGCCGAAGTCGGCTCAGCCTCTTCAAAGTCGCGTTTCACGAGCGGTTTAATGTTGTTGCCGGTGTTGCCTTTATAGGCCCGGCAGGTTTCTTGCGCCACCCCGCAAACTTTACTTTTTATATCGTTGGCGCCTGAAATCGCGCCCGCTGGTAATCCGTTATAATAGCAAAAACCATTGCGGTATTCACCATTTTGGAAACATATTGGATCAGTTCCTAAATCACCCCCACCGGTTTCGGCCGCAAATTCTGTAGAGTTCAACCGATAAGGCGTACATTTATCAGAAACGGGAATTACTTGAGCCAACAGGCGATAGTACACATTACCATTATCATCATTAAACTGACGGCAATCAGTCGCTAAATGAAGATCATAAGCGGTTTTATTGCAAACGGATAATGCCAAAGTTAAATCAGGATCGGTTTTGTAAAAATATTTAGGCCCACCAGCATTTCCATCTGGGTCAGATGTACCAATGGTATCTTGCTCTAAGGTATAAGATTTAAGCTGATAACCGCCGCTCGCTGTACTTTCATAGGTATAAAAATTCTTTTGCAAATCAGGATTGGCCGGATCGGGTTTAACACAAGAACGCAGTAGTGAAAAATATTCCACTTGCTCTCCCCCACCCGCCGAAACTTCATTCATATTTGTAAAACCGGAACAACCGTCATCTGCCACCGTACAACTCTGCGCCAATTTGGGGATAACATAGGCCACATTGGTGCCATTGGAATAATTACTTGGCATTTCACGATAAGAATCATAGCCAACACATTTGGCGTCACATTGATCATTCCAAACTACCTTAGTAGCGCCGGTCGTAGCGTCAGTGGTATATTCCAAAGGAGTAAATTTAGCCGGGAATTTGTCGCCTAAAATAGCGTCTGAATATTCATTACACCCAACTTCATCAGCAATACAAACTTTGGCATAATTATCACATTCCGGTCGCGGTGTAATTCGCGACATATCAGCGGCAGTTCCGGGCCATTGCACGCCGACAGCGGCCAAATCAGAATCATAGCAACCTAAATAATCTGGCGCTTGACGATAATTAAGAACTACACTTGACAAAGTATTAGTACGAAAGGCCGTGCAACCAGCTGAGCCCGCGCTACATAGCGAAGACACATTAGAATTAAAATGAATACCAGAATTATAATTAGGCAAATCCGCGTTTAAAACAGGCGTCTGCCACGCGCCGGTATCACCGGTTCTGTTTTGGGTTAAGCTATACGAGGCACAGCCAACTGTATCGGAATTACAACTGCCGGTATCAACCGTCCGTTTTAAATACGCGGCCGACTGACCGGTTGCATCAGTAAAATTTAAACAAGAATCATAGTAAGGATCGCATTTTTTAGAATCACCAAAATTCCAAACATTTTGTTCGCGAGCACAATAGCCATAAGATGTACAATTGCCGTTATTGTCATAAGCCACACAGCTCACTGAATCAACACACTCTTCTATTCTATAAGGCGCGTCTGATGATAATGGTTGCTCGCCAAACGCCATTGCCCGACAACGGGTCGGTGGTAGTTTAATCACCCAGTTCGGGTCAATTAAATGACAGTACTTAAATTCCCCATCCGCGTGATAATTAACGCCAGTAATATTGCCACTACTATCATAATTATAATCACAAATGTCGTAGCCATTTACAACGTCGCCCAAAGTTACCGGACTGTCCGGATCACTCTTTAAAACGGCCAATTCAAAACCTAACGGCAGAATTCGTAATTGGCGCAAAACTTTTATATTGGCATAACAATAAGCATTCATCGCGGGGTCGGCACAATGCTGATTGATATTATTTTCTGTCCGGTCCGGCCCATAAAGACGCCAATCAGCATGCAACCAGCGTTTATCATTCATTGCTTTCTTAATCGTAATAGTTTCATAATCAGCCGCTTGCAACGCCGAAATTATTCCCTCGTCCGCCCGGCATTTATATAAAGAATACGGCTCGGTACAATCAGCTAATTGTCCTAAAATTTCTTTACTATCGCCACTGCCAGTATGAGAATTGGGTTGTAATAAACTGCTAAATGCCGCTTGAGCGGCCGCTAAGCCACCGCCAGCACCCTGACTTTCCGGTAAAGCGGCCACATTGCCTAAAAATTGATTTGAGTTGGAACATTCCGGTCCGCGATGTTCTCCAAAACAAAGTCCAAACGGAAACATGCCGTTGTTTTTAAAATTTTCCACCATTGTTTTGGCCAAAGTGCCTAAGAAAGTGCTGATCGTAGCCGGTAAAATTTCAAAAAAACCACTGCCAATCGCGGCGTTTATTTGAGCTTCATCTTTTTTTTGTTGCTCAGACGGACTAGCAGCTTCGGCCTCTTTTTTAACCATTTGGCCGGGAGTCAAAATATCACCTGAAATTTTGCTAGTAACATTTTTTAAACCTTGCCCCTCTTGTCTATCTAATAAATTTCCCTCGTTTCTTTTTGCGATTACATTTCCCACCTGTGTCACTGAATCCATATAAATACCAAAATCAGTATCTTCAATCTTCAAAGAAGCATTGAATTGTTTTAGCAATCCCTCTTTACTGCCATACTTGCTTTTCCAGGCATCCCCGCTCCAATTTTTCTTAAAATCTTGAAAACTACACTTTCTCGTTTTCGCCGGCGGACCAACATTAAATTGGGTACGCAGACCAATTCTAAATGCTAAATCAATTTTAACATCTGGAATTTTACATAAATTTACTTTAAAACCGTCTTCCAAAGCGGCAATACCTTCCATCGCGGCATCGCCGGCGGTATTTTTTAAATAATCGCCAAAATTTTTGGTATTGGCCAGAGGTGATTGTCCTTTACCGCCAGACGCCAACCAGACCGCGCTATCATAGGCAACTTTGCGCATAAAATAAGAAATGGAACGCATCGCGCTCAACTCCAATGTTGTCATCCAGCCGGTTTTAATTTTATCAATAATAACGTTGGCGGCAGCCGGAATATCAGCTAAAGTGGTAACACCCCATTGCGCTTGCGCCGGCACTGGTGCCAAAAGTGGCCCCACCGCGACAGTGAAAAAAAATATAATCATTACCGCGCGCAAACTTAATTTTTTAAAAAAAGAATTGGGACGCATATTTTATTAAGGATTAGTGCTGGAAGAAATTAAGCTGTTTAAAATAGAAGTGCTATCGCTAGTCTCACTTGTTGAGCTGGCAGAAAGAGCTTCCGCAACCCAAGATAACAAATCGCTATCGCTTAAACCATTTAAAATATCCACGCTCAAACCCGCGTCTTTAAGCATTACCCTAATTTGAGCTGGATCAGTTAAGATAGAACCCAAATTAGTGCTTAACATATCAATCGGCTCTTCCAAGACCAAAGCCGGCATCACTGTGGATGAAGCCGGTGAAAAATTTTCCACAGCAATGGGATTATTTAAGCAATCTTTTCCCGAGGCGCACAATGGATCTGATCCGACGGTTACTTCATTTTTATCACTGACGCCATCAGAATCACTATCCGCTAAATATGGACTAGTACCATAAACATATAATTCGTCAAAGTCAGATAAGCCGTCACGGTCGGTATCACGAAAACGTAAAGCATCGGCATTGTTGACTTCATCCTTAACTGTCCCGGGTACGGCGTTAGACAACGCAAACGGTCGGCGCATTGTATTTCTAATTTGCAATACACCGAGTGTAATCGCAAAAATCGCGAAACACAAAAGTAAAACAAAACCAATTTTTTGTTCTTTGGACAAACCGTTTGTGGCGGCCGTTTCCTCGTTGTTATCGGCCATAAGCTAATATTGTTTTATGACTTTATTATAGCACAGATTCAATTTTTTGTATGTGGATAACTGACATTAATATTTTGCCGATGTCATTCCGCTGAAAATGCGTATCCAGACACTAGAGCTCTTACAACATTTAAAATAAAATTCCTACTAACTTTTTCCAATCCTCCACACTTAATTCCTGCGCTCTAATCGTACGCAACCACCCTAATTTCTGCCAAATCGTTTCTAATTGACTTAAGCCAGAATTGCCACCGACTAAGGGAAGTAAATTTTTTATTAAAATTTTGCGACGACTGCTAAAGCCGGTTTTGACTAATTTAAAAAATTGTTTGGTGTACTTGTCATCCCCGTGGAAACGGGGATCCAGTGTTTCGTCTGTGGCGACTGGATTCCCGCTTTCACCCCAAGGGCACTTGTCGCTTTGCTCGGGCGCGCGGGAATGACATATTGGTTTTACCGTAATTTTAATCACTGCCGAATCAACTTTTGGTATGGGATAAAAAAAATGGCGCGGTACTGGCATGATAATTTCCGGCTCGGCATAATATTGCACTGCCACCGCCAAAACCGACATATCGCCGGGCTTAGCACAAATTCTACTCGCCACTTCTTTTTGCACCATTAAAGTTAAGGACTCTGGTTTGTTGGCAATATCTTCTAAAAAAAATTTAATTATCGATGAAGTAATTTGATAGGGAATATTGGCGACGACTTTGTATGGCCGCTCAACATTTGTCATCCCCGACCCCGTATCACAGTACGGGGCAGGCCCGATCGGGGATCCAGTCGCCACTTTTTCCACAACCTCTGGATTCCCGTTTTCACGGGAATGACAAAATAAATCAAAATCTTTTTGATACAAAACATTGCCCCAAATGATTTCTATATTTTTATATTCTTCGGTTTTTTCCCGCCAATACTTTTCAATTTTCTTTTCAATTTCAAAAGCCACCACTTCTTTTGCTTGTTCTGCTAAAGCAAAAGTTAGCGTGCCAAAACCAGGCCCCACTTCCACCACGGTGTCGGTTGGCTTAATGTCGGCGGCCGCGACCATCGCTTCAATCGGCTCCAAACTTAACAAATAATTCTGGCCATAGTCTTTTGACGGCTTCATGCCATATTGCTGGCACAAATTCTGAATTGCTTTCGGCGTAAAAAAGTGCATGATAAAAATTTAAAATTTAAAAATCAAAATGGAAAATTACTGAATCGCTTCGCGACATTTTAAATTTTACATTGTCATTTTAATTTTTGATTTTTACATTTTAATTTTCTTTTAAACCAGCATCACTATACCTATTCCCCGCATTCCACAACAACCACCCCGCGTTCGGATATTTCTCTACCATATCAATTTGAGCACGAATTTTTTCCGCATCATACACTGCTCCCAAATCAAACGCCTGAAGCCACGGGCGCACTTGCGCGCGGGTGGAAGTGGTGAAAAAATGTTCGCCCAAAGCCATACCATTGGCAATTACTCCCGCTGGATGTTCGGCCGGATTATTAAATCCCAAATGTCCGACCGGATAATGCGAAGGATACATCATGGGGCAAATATAATCAACATTATCTCTCGCGTCCAAAATCCGCTGGCCAATATTCATATCGTCGTTACCACTTTTTTCCATTGTAAACCCAAACATATCAAACGATGTCCATACCGGCGCGTCTTTTAAACCATCACTCAAAAATTTATAAAACTCACTCATAATTTCATATAACGGCCGTTCATCACTATAAGCAATTTGTTTAATCGGGCCATCAGACGGAAAGCGCACGTAATCAAAATTTATTTCATCAAATCCTAATTCGGCCACCTCTTTGGCAATGGCTAAATTATAATTCCAAACCTCTTTACGCGTCGCGTCCACCCACGATAAACCTTTGTTGTCATACCATAACTTGTCCGGCGTAGCCGTAGCGGAGACGGAACCCCCGCTTTTTGATTTGATTGCCCATGCCGGTCGCGCCGCTGCCAAAAACGGATCTTGAAAAACCGTCTGGCGCGCGATTACATATATATTGTGCTCGTGTAATTTTTTTATGGTTGCCGAAATATCACGCAAACGATTTTCACTCGCTTTGATCTGTTTAACTAATGATACTTGTGAAGAATAAAAAATTAAGCCACTATAATCTTTAATATCGATGACAACAGCATTCAGTTCCGTCTTATCGATTAGCTTAATTATCGCATCAATTTTAGCCGGATTGCCGGCACTATAAGCAGTTAAATACAGTCCCTTCACAACCCGTGTTGGGGATTTTACACCGACAGGATGAGTAATTTTATCAAACACACTCACCGCGCAGTTATTCATTATGCTAATTGTATCGCGCCAATAAATAAATAATGTTCCAGCACAAATTATAGCAAAAATAACAAAAATAAGATTATTTATAGCACCAGTTGGTCCGGTCATTTTTAATTTTGAATTGTCATTTTCCATTTTAATTTTTATGTTTAACGCAGTACTGGCGAGTCCCCCTCCTCGCCTCCCCCTTATCAAGGGGAGGAAACGCGTCGTTCCCCTCCCTTTGTAAAAAAGGGAGGGCGGGGTGGGTTCGTCAATCTATTTTAACTTCACCCTGTCTCAAAATATTTATTGTATTTCCCACGACGCTTACAATCGTTGACGGCAGATTTTTTGGCAAAATTCCCGCGTCCACAATTGCGTCCGGTGCATTGTCAGCATTTTCAAAAATTTTAATCAGTTCTTGAGAATCATAAATTTCTCCCGCACCCGCTAAATTTGCCGAAGTGGCGACAAGCGGACACCCTAATTTTTTTGTTAAAGATTGTAAAAATGAATCGGCACTTACTCTCACGGCGACAGTGCCATCTGGCGCCACGACACCGTTTGCCAATTTCCCCTCCCTTTGCAAAAAGGGGAAGGCGAGGGTGGGGTCTGATGCGGTCAATTCGCTCTCTCCCCCTTTCAAGGGGGAGATTAAGAGCGGGTCTCGCAATCGCTTATTACATAAATAATAAATATCGTCCAGAACACCTGATAAATTATTAAAAACATCAACATTATTATATCGTAAAATTTGATAACCATTTTGTTCTAAAAATTCTTTTCGTCTATTATCTTTTAAGGCATTTTTTTCATCAGAAAAATGAATATCGCCGTCTACTTCAACAATAATTTTAGAATCTGATTGATAAAAATCCGCGATATATGGACCAATACCGTGTTGTTGTCTAAATTTTAAACCACCTAATTTTTTATCTCTTAAACCATTCCACAAAATCTTTTCTGCCTTGGTTTGATCTTTACGTAAACTTTGACGTAATGATTTTGTGCGGAAAAAAGCTGCCAAGCGAAACCCCACCCCCGCCCTCCCCTTTTTGCAAAGGGAGGGGGCATTGCCGTTTCCGCACCCTGAAAGACAAGTTCGTGCTGCATTGCCGTTTCCGCACCCTGAAAGACAAGTTCGTGCTGCATTGCCGTTTCCTCCCTCTGACAAGGGGGGGGCGAGAAGGGGGGCTCGCGTTTCACCGTCGCCTTCTCCCCCTGCCAGGGAGGAGATTGAGAGGGGGGCTCGCGTTTCACCGTCGCCTTCTCCCCCTGCCAGGGGGGAGATTGAGAGGGGGGCTCGCACATCATACTCACCTACCATCGTCAAAGCACCCGGCCAATATTTTTGCGCCAAATTATCTAACGTCGTATTCCACTTTAAATATTTTTTCGCCATTTTAATATCCGGCACAACTACAAGCAACGGCTTATCGCCTACCCGCCCCTTAATCGCAAAAATTTTATCCACCGCGGATTGATTCGTAGCGTCACAACCCAAACCATACGACGTTTCAGTGGGGAAAATAACCACTTTACCAGATTTCACCAAATCAATAATTTGATTTATTTTTTTAGCTTCTACAATATTCATAATAATCGCAAATTGTTAATTTCAAATTTCAAAATCACTAATTAGCACTTTGCAATTTAAAATTAGAAATTATCGTTTTAACCACTTTAAATACGCCTCCACCAACCCCTCCAAATCCCCTTCTAACACTCCACGGTCATCAGCCGTCTCATAATCCGTGCGCAAATCTTTTACCAGATGATACGGGTGCAACACATATGATCGAATTTGATTACCCCATTCGGCGGATTTATATTCTCCGCGCAAATCTTGTTTTTCTTTAGCCAAGCGTTCCAATTCCAAACGGTGCAATTTCGCTTTCAAAACTTTCATGGCATTTTCTTTGTTTTGTTGTTGACTGCGTTCATTTTGGCATGACACCGTAATATTGGTCGGCAAATGCACAATCCGCACCGCGCTATAAGTCGTATTTACCGACTGCCCGCCTTTGCCACCGCTCATAAAGGTGTCAATCCGCAAATCTTTCGGATCAATTTCAACTTCCACATTATCCGGCAATTCCGGTAAAACTTCCACCAGCGCGAACGAGGTATGACGCATTTTTTCCGCGTCAAACGGCGAAATTCGCACCAGACGATGCACGCCGTGCTCGGATTTTAAATTTCCAAACGCATACCGACCAGATACCCTAAACATAATGGATTTATAACCGGCCTCGGCGCCACGCGCTTCGTCTAAAATTTCCGCTTTCCATTTTTTATTTTCACAAAAACGCGCGTACATGCGAAATAGCATCTCCGCCCAATCTTGCGCTTCGGTTCCGCCGCTACCGGAATGAATTGCCACGATCGCGTTACTGTTATCGTACGGCCCATTCAAAAGCAAAGACAATTCATATTTTTCAAATTCTTTTTGCAACTCAGTTGTCTGTTTTTCAATTTCCGCTGATAGTGATTCGTCGCCTGACTCGGATAACTCCACCAAATCCTTCACGCGTTTTTCCAAATCTTCCCATTTATCAATTTCACTTTTCAAATCCTGATAATCTTGCGAAACGGTTTTGGCGGTTTTCTGGTCAGCCCAAAAATTAGACGCGTTCATCATTTCGGCCAATTGTGCCATTTTGTTTTTCAAATCTGGCAATTTCAAAAGCGCCATCGCTTCGGAAATTTTTTGTTGGAGAGTTTTTAATTGTTCTTGAGACATAATATTGGCTGTCATCCCCAACTTGATTGGGGATCCAGAAATTTAACCACGCGACTGGATTCCCGCTTTCACCCCAAGGGCACTTGTCGCTTCGCTCGGGCGCGCGGGAATGACAAAATTTAATTAAAAAATCTTATCTGCCCCCACCGTAATAAGTAATGTCAACACTCCCGAAATCGCGATGCCCAGTAAAATATATGGCCAGGATTTTTTAAAGGGAATGCCAAAAATAAAAGCCGTGAGCGCCCCCGACCACGCGCCGGTCATAGGCAAAGGAATACCGATAAAAACCACTAACCCCCACAAACCATATTTTTGATGCGGACCTTCAAATTTTTTCTGCACGCCTGCCAAATAATCCGCCCAGTCCTTGCCCCAACTGCCAGCGCGTTTGTTTACCCAATCGTGAAAATGTTTTGCGTTCGCGGCAATTAAAAAAGCGGGCACCACGTTCCCGGCTACAGCGAGTAAATACACTTCCCAGACCGGCAATTTATACGCCAAAATTCCCACTGGCAAGGCCAAACGTAATTCCCCGAGCGGTGTCATCGCCAACAAAAATGTCGCGAGCTCAGGCGGAAATTGCGAAAAAAAACTTATAATGGCTTGGGTCATACCTTAATTGAATATATTTCGCGATTTATAAAACAAATTTCTTCTCCACCGGAATAAGCGCCTTGGGCTCATCAATCGCTTCGTGGCTATCATCTGCTTCGCAAATAATTGCTTGAACCCCGCTCAAAATAACATCAGATTTCCCATCACCATTAATATCTTGATAACGACTGGCCAAGGTGCCGTTGGAATAAATCTCGCCACAATTCCTTTGTCCATATTTTTTGTAATTATCCGGCGCCCATCTTATGTCCGGGTTAAAATCAACCGCTTCGGTTTCAAGCAAAAAATTTAAAGAATCGTTTTTTATTTCGTACAGGTGAAAAAAACCATGTCCGGCATGAGTCAAACCATAGACTTCCAAAAAAGTGGCGCCGACATCATTTAAATTCATAAACTTGGCGGACAAAATAGCCTGCTCCACTGGCGGATTGCTAATATTTAGCCATTTGATATTACCATCTTTAATTTTACCAACAGACAAATCTTCCCACCAGTCTTCTCTTTGGCTTATCTCCACCAATAAATATTCTCGGTCTGACGTGTATGCGATTTTAACATTCTCTACGCCAGTGGGATTATCCAGCATTACGCTATTTAGTGCGGCGCTTTGTATGGATTGAGGCGCCACCCCACTAAAAAGAAGACAAAATAAAATAACAGACCACAATTTTATGACTCCGCTCTTTTCCGGTTTTACTCCATTCTTATATATCGCCCATACGCTATCGGCATATTCTTTTTTCGGTGGCCCATATTTAATCACCGCCTCTTTCCAATCTCTCCACAATCTTTTATTTTCAGTGGTGGTACCCTGCGCTTTATGATACAACCATCTAACTCCCCAAAACACACTATCTTTTACGCTTTCCACTTTAGCATCGTATTTAAGAGGAATTAATTTACTATTATGAATCCAACTTTCACGCAATTCGCCCCTAAGGGTTAAAATTGACGGGTCGCCTGTATTACCGACCTGCATAACATTAGCGCCAGCGTCAGTGTCATAGCCCATCCTGCTCTCTTGAAAGATCAAGGCCTTTACCAGATTTGGATCTAACGGCTCAGGAGGCGGATCGGTGTCTTTGCCAAACTCACCATTCCAATATGAGACAACCTCAGATATTACGTCATCGTAGCGATTATAATCCTCATTATTTAAAATACCTTTGTGGGTATAACGAACTAACGGCTTGCCACTTCCGCCATCGTCGAAAACAAATTTTATTTCCATCTTTTTTAATAACGGGTCATTGTCGGCGTATAATTCCAAATTGTGTTTATCTTTTTTTAAATTTACTTGCTTGTTAAATTCGTGTTCTTTGCCTTTTCTAACTTTGCCGCACCAATACCAGTCCTTATGTGAATTTTTATTTTCATTCTCTTCCACTTTTCCGTCAATTACAAGTTTGATATCCTGATCGTCTCGACCTATCTTGTCGGTTTTGGCGATGATGCTTATCTCTTTTACGGCAAAATCAAATAAGACACAACTTATCCACGGCCTCCTGTCACCTATTTCCGCCACATTACTTAATGGAGTATAACTTATTTTATCTTTATCACTTTTCTCAAGCTGCATTATGCGAATATTTTCTAACACGGGATTTTCGTCCGGCTTAAAAGAAAGGGTATGCTTGCCTGCGTTTAATTTAACTGCAATCAGTACAATTTTTGATAAACCATTAAGTTCGTTGCCGTTCCATATGGCCGCTACATCGCGATCATTGCTGGTTGAAATATAAACACGAGAATTATCTAAAAATAAATCCAAATCGTCGTCTTTAAAAAACGCTCTTAATTTTTTAAAATTCTGCCACCAACTTTTAGCGCGAGCGGTTATCTCAATTAAAAATATACCGGCTTCAACTTCGAAATAATAATTAAAATCGCCGGTCAATTGCTTGTTAATTTTTTCTTGACTAACTATCTTCATACGACTGTTATTATACCTAACTATGGCGAAAATAGCAAAAAATAAAACTGCATTAATTTTAATACAAAAATGTGCGTTTTTGTATTAAAAAAATTACACCCTGATAATTTATATAACAAAAACGAGCTAAAAACCCGTTTTCTTATATTTTATCGCCATCAAGCCAACCCCTGATAAGTATTTTCATCACGCCGACGAATTTCGTAAACAATATTTTCCGCGTTGCGACGTTTAAAAATTATTCGAAAATTACCAACGCGTAAACGGCATAAATTACCACCGGCTAACTTTTTTATGTCTAATCCTGCTAAATTATTCACAATCAATAATTCCAACGCTTCTGCCAAAGCAATACGGTCGGTCACGGATAATTTCTTAAATAATTTTTTAATCTTGTCCATTTTAAGCGGACTTTAAAATTTTCAATAATTTTTTAGCCGGAATGCCTTGACCGCGATTGTCGCGCTTGGCGTCAAACACGCTGATATAATTATCCTCGTCGTCCAAAGACAACGGCCGGATAACCAAAAAATCATCCTGCGGTATCATGGCGAAGTGATTGGTTTTAAACTGATCGCGCCAGTGTTTTGGCAAAGTGATTTGGCCTTTGCTGGTGGTTTTTTGAACAGTGGTTTCCATAGGATAAAATTATTAATAGATTATCATTGCGAGCCCCACAGGGGCATGGCAATCTAACATTAAATAATTAGTAAGAAAGTATTACTTTACTACTTTCTTATTATAGCATATTTCTTACTTTTTGTCAAGGACGATAAACGCAAGCAAAAAAAATAATCGACCGAGCGGTCGATTATTTTTGTGATTGTGTGAATAAATAATCCGCTCCCACCCCCTCTTACTCTCCCCCTCGGGCAGGGGGAGACAACGAACGGAAAACTCGCTAATTTTCCCGCCACAGGCGGGTCCGCCTCTGGCGGAGATATTTACATTTTACATTTTTTAATACATCCCACCCATTCCACCGCCCATACCACCCGACATCGCTGGTTCATCTTTCTTTGGAATATCAGTGATAACCGCTTCGGTTGTGAGCAACATGCCCGCAATAGACGCGGCATTTTGCAAAGCAGTGCGCGTAACTTTAGTCGGGTCGATAATACCGGCTTTGACTAAATCTTCGTATTCACCCGTGGCGGCGTTATAACCGACATTGCCTTCACGGCGTTTGACTTCTTCGGCTACAACCGCGCCATCCACACCGGCATTTTGCGCGATTTGACGCACCGGTTCTTCGAGCGCGCGGCGTAAAATATTTATCGCCACGGCCTCTTCGGGTTCTAATTTCAAACCACTCAAGGCCTTGATAGCGCGCAGTAACGCCACGCCACCACCAGCGACAACACCCTCTTCCACCGCCGCTTTAGTCGCACCCACGGCATCTTCAATGCGATGTTTGACCTCCTTCATTTCGGTCTCGGTAGCCGCGCCAACTTTGATGATAGCAACACCGCCGGCTAATTTAGCCAAGCGTTCTTGTAATTTTTCTTTATCAAAATCCGAATCAGTTTGTTCGATCGCTTTCCTGATTTGTGCCACGCGATCTTTAATTTTTTGCGCGTCGCCTTGACCGCTGACGATTGTCGTATATTCTTTGGTCGCGATCACTTTGTGCGCTTTACCCAAATCCTCAATGGTCGCACTGTCTAATTTGCGACCAACCTCTTCGGTAATCAAAGTACCGCCGGTTAACACTGCAATGTCTTGTAACATTTCTTTGCGACGATCGCCAAAACCCGGGGCTTTAACCGCCAAAACATTGAAAGAGCCACGCAATTTATTGACAACAAATGTCGCAAGCGCTTCCCCATCAGCATCTTCGGCAATAATCACTAATTCTTTTTTGCCACCTTGCGCGATTTTTTCCAAAAGCGGCAAGACATCGTGAATAGAAGAAACCTTTTTATCAGTAATCAAAATATATGGTTCAGCATATTCTGATTCCATCCGGTCAGAGTTGGTAACCATATAGGGCGAGACATAACCCTTGTCAAAACGCATGCCCTGCACAGTTTCAATTTCCATGCCGAATGATTGAGATTCTTCAACGGTGATGACACCATCTTTGCCCACCGCTTTCATCGCGGCGGCAATTTTTTCGCCGATTTCTTTGTCATTGGCGGAAATGGCCGCGACATTCGCGATTTCGTCATCAGTAACGGGCTTACTAATTTTATTTTTTAATTCCGCGACAATCGCTTCCACGCATTTATCAATCCCGCGTTTCAAAGCTACCGGATTCGCGCCGGCAGTAACATTTTTCACGCCTTCGCGCGCGATGGCCTGCGCCAGAACTGTGGCAGTGGTAGTGCCGTCGCCCACGTCATCATTGGTTTTGCTGGCCACCTCTTTAACAAGTTCCACACCAGCATTTTCAAATTTATCTTCTACTTCAATTTCTTTCGCGACTGTCACGCCGTCTTTGGTAATAATCGGCGCGCCATAACCCTTATCCAAAACCACATTACGACCCTTCGGTCCGAGCGTAACTTTCACCGCGTTCGCTAAAATATCCACGCCGCGCAACAATTTGTGGCGAGCGTCTTCCGAGTATAAAATTTGTTTGGCCATAATATTAAATTTAAAGTTTAAAAATCAAAATGGAAAATGACAATGTAAAATTTAAAATTTTTTATTTTAATATGTCATTTTGATTTTTGATATTTGATTTTTTAATTATTCAACTATTGCTATGACGTCACTCTTGTCCTCTACCGCCCCCACGTACAATATCTTATACTCTACCTCATCACTACCACGCCCAACTTTTATTTCTTCACCACCCCATTTTTTGTATAAAACTTTTGCACCCACTTTTAATCCGAGTGCAACGATAGCTGGACCATTGCCCAAAGCGACAATCTCGCCTTCGGCTTTTTTTTCTTTATCAACTGTGTCCGGCAACACAATGCCAGAGGCAGTAATTTCCTCCTCCTTTTTTGGTTTGACCAAAATGCGGTCCCCCAGTGGTTTTATGTTCATAGATATATAAATTAATTAACTTATTTTTAGATTTCTTGTTTATCACTCAATACTACTGAGTGATAAGGTAATACCATTTTACCAAAAAAACTGGCCCTGTCAAGCATGGTTTATACACCATTTATCCACAGGGCTCTGTCCCGCTTTGTGGTACTACGCCTGTAAACTACTATCAGTATATGCAGTATTGGCAATTTATGGTGCGTAGCGCAACGTAGCACCACGCCCTGTAAACTAATTTACGGCATAGCATAGCAAAGCCGGGCCCTGTAAAATTGGCTAAATATAGCAAAAACCCGAGAATAGAGGCAAACTCTTTTGGCCGTCCATATATATTTATACCAATGCCTGTCTAAGGTGTGGCATAAACGATGGCGGACCAAAGTGTCTGCCCCTATTCTCGAGTTTTTTAAGCTAGTATAGCTTACTCCATATCGCCCAGCCCGTCAAGCGACACCGAAAGCCCAAAAACCACAGCGCTAAAAAATATGCCACCAACCAAACTTATTGTCCAGTGATCAAACAGACCAAAAAATAACCAAGCAGTAATAACTGAAATCAAAAATGGTTCGCGAACATATATACGCCGACACAGCCCCAAAAATAAAAGTAGGAAAACCGCACTCGCTACTACCCCCCATTCAGCCAAAATTAAAAAATAGATATTGTGAATTGGTTGATATCGCCAAGCAGGCAGATTCTGATTGGCAACATATTTGGCAAAAGTGTACGCTCCCGGACCTACTCCCAAGGCCGGACTAATTTTAACAATGCCGGACCACTCCCAAAGCTGTTCGTACCGCTCGGTAATAGAACGCTTTTCCAAACTATTAGACACAAATACGCGTGGAGAAATCAAATTCCAAAACATTGACGACACCACTATGCCAGTTATAACTATAAAAACAAACGGGCGCACAAAAGTAAGCGCGCTAATTTTATTTTTATTTGTAAACCAGACAACAATAACAGTCGTAAGACCTACCGCCAAAGCCAGCCACGCTGCTCGCGAAAAAGAAAAAAATAAACCAAACAAAATAAATATTTGTCCGGCTGACAATAAAATACGCCGCGGCCAAGTGGATAATTTAAAATACAACAAGAGCCCAAACAAAAATGCGACCGCTAAATAAATGCCAAGCGCATTAGGCCAAGGAAAAGAGCCGTAAGCGCGCAACCATCTGCCCCCATCACTTTCAATCACACTTGCCCCCAAACTAGATGCCGATTGCGCAGCCATACCGAGCCATTTGTTAGCAATTACTTGTTGCGAAAAAAATTGCCAAAGTGCCAAGACACTTTGCGCAAACGCGCCCAACCAAAACGCCACGACTTTCTGTTGCCAAGACGCGCGACTAAGCGCTACCACCCCGGACAAACAAAGTGCTTCAATAAAATAACTAATATATATGAAAGATAAACCCGGGAAACGCGAATGCAATACAAAAAATATCAAACCAAATAAAAATAAGGTCGCGCTCGCAAGGCCAAAAATATTTCGGCCAGTTAAAATGTCATTTTTTATTTTTTGCCAAAAAACGCGATTTAAAAAATAATCAAAAGCAGTCAAAATAATTATGACCGATAACAACAGTTCACTGCCGTAAATACTACCCGTGCCATATTCCCAAAAACCGCCATTTAAAAAAGCGGGCGCGTAAATCCAACGCGTCTGAAACGGAATTAAAAATAAAAGTAATCCCAGCAGAAAAATATTTAATTTTGCTAAACGAGTCGGCAACATATATTAAATCTTAGCAGTTTTTTCTTTCCAACGCGAGTACCAAAGCGCGCGCGTGTCTTGTTCGTGCAACTTAATCACTCCTGCCCCCAATACCACACCTTTGTCACGCGCGTTTATTTTATCACGCAAACGACTTTTTAATTTAACCATTTGCAATTGGCGCGCCTGCCCTTCAATTAAATCGCCATAAGCTCCAGTCCAAAATTTTTCCCAGATAATTTTCCAAATTTTGCCCACGCGCGAATTAACAACGCCGCTTATGTAATTATATGATTGTTTAATATTTGGCAAAAATTTATCGGCCCAACGATTGGCAGTAATTAATTTATCATAAATATTATCTTCATCGTAGAGTGGTACCATTTGGTGCAACCAATAGGCGAAGTGAATATCATCGTCAACTACCCGCCAATTAGCCATATCTAAATTGTGTTTATCCACAAAAAAAGAAAGGCAGATTTTTTGAGAATCACGGTGACCATGTGTTCGCAGACGCCAAAAAAGCAAAATCAAATTAGTAAATAGACGTACAATCCAAACGCGCCCAACTTCGGCCACTACCAAAAAATCAATATCACTGTCCGGACGCGCCGTGCCGGCGCCTACGGAATTACAAACAAAAACCGCTCGTAAAAATGGCACTGACCGAATTTTTTTTACGGCCCGCCGGGCAATTTTTAAACTGGCGGCACTATCCAGTAAATGACGATTGCGGGAAACAATTAATTCGGACCGACCCGCCAAAAAATAAAATCCATCTTGGCTTTGCCAATAATTAGAAGTGTGATTTTCAAAAAATTTGGTAAATTCCAAAAACGATACAAACGGTGGTTGCCACAAACGCGCGAATAACTCTGTTTGAGTCAACGGCAAATCAAAACCGTCAAAATAGGTTAAAGTTTTGACAATGGAATTTTCTAAAGGACTACTCATGCCACTTTATCTAATTTAGCAACTTCTTCTTCGTTATCATTGGCGACAGTACCTTGGGCGAGGGACTCCGCGCTTACCGCTTGTCTTTGATCCGGCAAAGGTGAACTATCTACTTGAGGAGCAGGCTCGGCGACCGGTTCACTCACTTCTTCGGCAAAAATAAATACCATTTCCGGCTTATCCTCTTTACCCGCTTCAAAAACCTTAAAACCTAAGCGCTGTTTGGACCCATCACTAATGCTAGAAGTATAAAATTCACGAACAGTCAATTGGTGAGCGCCCGATAATTGACTGGTCTGCAATTTCTGCGCTAATTCATTTTTATCCTTGATGGTTGTTAAAAAATAATGTTCAGCTCCGAGTGGGATGCCTTTCGCCCCCAAATAACCTTCAACACTTTCGGACCGATTATTGACCGAGCAGCCACCATTTTTAGAAATTTCCTGAATCTGATCGTTATTACCATTTAAAAAATTCATCAGTCCGGGCAAAGATGATAATTCTTTCTTAGCTTGCTCAACCTCTTCGTGGGCGATATCAAAAATTTCTTCTTCGCTTAAATCTGGCATTTCATCGCGTAATCTTTTGACCACCTCATCTTTGTGTTGTTCCAAAAGTTTTCTGGTGGCCTCTAACATCACTTTTCCAGAATCATTCAGCGCAGTTACAGCAAATTCTACCCGCTGACCATCAATCAACACTTCATTGGTTTTATTTCTTTCTGGGCTTGCGGACAATACCCCTACTCGTTCAGCAGTTAATTTCTCCTTACCAGTGTCGCGACGCGCTCTGGCCTGCTCTAAATCGGCTACATTGTTACTCATATAATTTTTAACTTTCCGCCACCTGTTTGGTGGAAATAGCTATGGGAGCGACAACTTCAGCTGACAAAGCGTCTTCAACAACCAATCTGTCGGCCTTAATTTCCACTACCTGGCTACTATTAATTAAAAAAATGCGTCCGCCAATAAAACGCGAACGCACTTTGTATTGTAAAATTAAATTATCTTCAGCCGATAAAATAGCATCAACCACTTTTCCCAAATAAACCCCACTTTGGGTATAAACCGGCAATTTTTTCAATTGGGAAAAATTGACACGTGGCATAAATTTATTTATTATTCCACCACTTTACCATCAATTACTTTATTTCCATCGCCAATGGTAGATGGTGGTTCATCATTTTTATCGTGCTTTTTGAATAACCAAACTTGCTGTAAAGCCATAAGTAGTGTGCTCCAAAACCAATACAAAGTAAGGCCAGCTGGCAGTGACATACCGATAAACACGGTCATCACCGGCATCATATACAACATTTGTTTATTCATTATTACCATCATGCTTTCATCTTTACCACCCGCCCCCGCTGTCGTTGGTGGCTTGGCGCGATTCATTGATTTAGCTTGCCAGAATTGAGCCGCGCCCGCTAAAAACGCCAGCACTACGCTTTTTTTACTTAATTCCAAAAAACCAAACGACAAAGAATTTATTACCCCAGGATTTTTAATAAACGAATAAAGATTGCCGGCAATGTCATATTCCGGATTAAGCATATTGCGCAACACCTGATACAAAGCGATCAAAACCACCAATTGCACAATCAAAGGCAGACAAGATGCCATCGGATTAACTTTATTATGTTTATAAAGTTCCATGGTCGCCTGGGCCTGGGCTTGTTTATCGTCTTTAAATTTTTGTTTAATTTCCTCCAATTTCGGCTGTAACTCTTGCAAATCTTTTTGCGCTTTGAGAGATTTGTTGGTTAAAGGATATAAAGCAAGGCGCAAAATTATTGTGATAATAATAATTACCAGGCCAATATCATGGCCGGGCAGATAATCATACATCCAGACAAAAATATTAAGAAGTGGCTGATACAAAAATGTATTGAAAATTGCACCCATATAATATTATTATAAATTAACTAATACCCAATTCACTAATTTCTAATATTACATATTAGTTAATTAGGACTTAACGAATTAGTTAATTATTAATCTTTTTCTACTTTTTTTTGTTCTTCTTTTACTGACTCTTCTTTGGTATCCGCTTCTGCCTCAGGCACTGCCGCTGGATCGTCCTCGCTGGACACCACCAGTCCGCCTTCTTTTTCAATCACGTCAATGCGCCAACCGGTTAACTCGGATGCTAGACGAACATTTTGACCGCTTTTCCCAATAGCCATTGAAAATTGATCAGCGTCAACCTGCACCTTGGCAGTTTTGGTGGCTTCGTCTAATTCCACTTCAGCTACTTTGGCTGGAGACAAGGCCTTGGCAATGTAAATATTAGGATTATCACTCCAAGCGACAATGTCAATTTTTTCTCCGCCCAATTCTTCAATAATAGTATTAATACGGCTACCACGTTGACCAATACAGGCACCGATGGGGTCGATGCTCTCGTCCTCGGTAACAACTGCCACCTTGGAGCGCCAACCGGCATCGCGCGCAATCCCTTCAATGCGCACTGTGCCGCTTTCAATCTCAGGTACTTCTTGACGGAAAATTTCTTTTACCATGCCAACATTTGAACGTGATAAAATAATTTCCGGGCCACGCGACGTCATTTCCACTGACATTAAATAAAACTTCATACGGCTACCCGGACGATAAAACTCGCGATGAATTTGTTGCTCCATCGGCAAGACGCCAGTAACCTTACCAAGATCAATCAAAACTTTTCTGCTTTCCGCGCGCTGAATTGTACCCATAATTATCTCGCCTTCTTGTTTTTTGAAATCATCAAAAACCAAATTGCGTTCCGCCTCGCGGATTTTTTGGATAATTACTTGTTTGGCGGTTTGCGCGGCCATTCTGCCAAAACTGCCGGCCACTTCCAGTTTAATTTCCAACACTTCACCTACTTTGGCTTTTTTGCTAATTTCTTTCGCTGCACTAAGCATCATTTCAGTTTTGGCGTTAAAACGCGGTAAATCTTCTAACTCTTCCGGAGTAATTTCACGATCCTCTGCGCGCGCTTTTTCGCGACGGTTGGTCGCCTCTTCTTGGGCTTTTTCCAAATCCTCTTCCGTAATATCTTCAACCACGGTCTTTACATCCCAGGCCTGAATGTCGCTGGTCTCTGGGTCAAACTTTACTTTGACATTTTGTTGTTTATTCCCAAAATCTTTGCGATAAGCCGCGGCCAAGGCAGTTTCCACAGTTTCCAAAACCGACTCATAAGACAAATTCTTTTCCGCGCACAAGGCCTGAATCGCTTTCGTGATTTCTGATGACATATTAAAATTAGAGTTAAAAAAAGCAACTTCAATGATGAAGCGCTATAATGTACTAACAAGTATATTATAGCACATTTTGAGGTTTTTGTCAAGAGCGCCTCATGGTTTTGCTATTATATCACCAATCTCGTCGGTTCGCAATATCTCCGCACCCGCGCGCAAAATATTTCGCATCACCCGCAAAGAGGGGTGGCCAAAATTATTTTTACCGACTGATACCACCACTGTTTTTGGCGCGACAACTGCGAGCCAATCCACCCCACTTGACGAATCCGAACCGTGGTGGCCGACTTTTAGATAATCGGCTTGGATGGTTGGACAGACGAAACCACCCCCTACCCCCTCCTTGGAAAGGAGGGGAGACGCGACAATTCCCCCTCCTTGCAGAGGAGGGGGCGAGGAGGCGGTGCTCGCGGTCACACAATATTTTTTCAATAACGCGTTCTCAAGTGGTATTTCCGCGTCACCGGTAAACATAAAACTTCCAAATATATCTGTTAATTTAAAAACAATGGAGCGATTGTTGCTGTCATCTTTTTCAACTTTTACATTGCTATTTGGATACAACCAGTTTATAGTTGTGCTGGCGATATCCCAATTATCAAAATCTTTTACAATTTGTCTGTTGGCACCAGATACATCCGCAACTTTATTCCATTCACTAAAATATGAATCAGTTTTTGACTGATCACCATTTTCCAAAATATTTTTTACGTGGTAACGCTGTACCACATCGGCGCACCCGCCATAATGATCTAAATCCGGGTGTGTTATGACTAAATAATCAATCGTTCGATCAAAAAAAGATAAATAATTTCCCAAACGCGCTAACACGGTTTTATTTGGCCCACAATCAACCAACATTTTTTCGCCATTGTGAAATTTTATTAATGCGCTATCGCCTTGACCGACATTAAAAAAAATTACCTGAAAATTTTTGTCGTGATATTTTTGCCAATCATCGTAAATAAAAAAACTGGCGACAATCACCGCAAATATTATCAGCGCTATTTTAAACTTTGAGAACATGGTAAAAATTTCAGATTTAGGATTTCAGATTTCAAATTTGTAATTGGCCACCGCTCGCCCATATCTAAAATCTGACATTTAAAATCTAAAATTAATCATTTCCTCGCCACCAAAATCTGGTTGACCCACACGTCATTATCAAAAACCATGTCTTCAGTTTCAATAGTAAACGCCAACTCCTCCAACTTTTCCTGCACGGCCTCGGGACGATGATAAAATGATTCAATCTTTATTGGCCCTTTGTCAGTCTTAACTTCTGGTGGTTCTTTTTGATTAATATTTGTTACAATTAAACGCCCACCATCTTTAAGCACCCGGTAGGCCTCATCAAAAAAACGCTTTGGGTCACGCAGATGCACAATTAAAAAAGTTGCCATCACATAATCAAATACACCCACATCAAACGGCAGATATTCCGCGTCCCCCACCATAAGCTCAATAAATTTATTTTTTGTCGCTAAAACTTTCAACATCTCGCTTGAAGTGTCCAACGCGGTAACAAGTCCGCCCCGACGACTTAATTCCACGGACAATCTGCCGGTTCCGGCACCGACATCTAAAATCTTTTTACCGGCAACATCCGCCAAATAGGTTAACACCTTGCCCTGTTCAAAACTGTTTAAATAATCCTCCTTATCATCGTAATGTGGCGCCGCCAAATCATACCCGATTGTTGAATTCATTATTTTTATTTTTTTCATATGTTTTTTCACATGTCATCCCCGTGAAAACGGGGATCCAGACGATTGTCCGCCACTGGATTCCCGCTTTCGCGGGAATGACAAAAAAAGAATAATTAAAATGTAAGCCAAAATCATTAAATAAATTGATAAAGAAATTTCACGGGACGCAAACCACAACCCCCCGAGCCAATTTACTATTAGTATAACATATTTTAACCCCAAATGGGCAATAAACGCAAAAATCTGCCCTAACGGTAAAAAAATTAAACCAAATACCGTGGCCACAAAACCGGACAGCATTAAAAACGGAATTACCCATAAAATTAATAAATTTGATAATGGCGCGACCAGAGATACTTTACCGAATTGATACGCGAGCAAAGGCAAAGTCAAAATTATCGCCCCCATCGTGGCGCATAAAATATTATCTTCTGAAACTTTAAAAATTTCCGCCAAACTCGGACCCAAATACATCACGCCCACCACTGCCAAAAATGATAGCTGAAAGCCGGCATCATAAAAAATTACCAGAGGTTTGAATGCTACCATTATCGTCGCTGCCAAAACAAGCGCATTAAACGAACGATTGGGACGACCAAATAGTTGCGCGGTCAAACCGACAACTGCAAGCAAGGCCGCGCGCGTAACCGACGCGGTCGCGCCGGTAAAAATTACAAAAATAAATAAAATTATTGCCGATAACCAAATTGCCTGCCGCCGCCAAAATCCAACAAAAATTAATCCAGCCAAAACTGCGACCACAATGACCGAGGTGTTGTAACCCGACACCGCGATAATGTGAGTAAGTCCGGTGCGATTAAAATTATTTAATAATTCCGCTGGCAATGCTGATTTTTCGCCATACAACAACCCCGCCATTAATCCTGCTTCTGGCTCAGGCCAAAGTAATTTTATTTTTTCGCCAACCAACTCTTTTAAAGAAAAAACCCCGGCTTTAATTTTGTTTCCACCAAATCCGGACAAAAGCGCGACATCGGGCAATTTACAAATGGCATACACACCCTTATTTAATAAATATTTATCATAACGAAAATCATTGTATGGCTCGGGAGCGCTGAATTGGCAATTTAATCGCCAACGATCACCATAATGATATATTGGATACAAATTGTAGGCAACCAAAATTCTGCCATGATAATTATCTGCCTTAAAAAAATATCGGCCCGATTTGTCCACTTCCACCACTGCCCCCTCTACTGTAAATTGCCGACCGATTAAACTGGTTATTTCGCTAAGATTGCCAGACGGTAAAACTGACAACGCGCGCCAGCTGCCGAGACAAAACAACAACAAACAAATTGCCCCAAAACGACCAGCATTATTTTTAAAAAATAATGTTAATAAAAAAATTACTATTAAAAAAAATATAAAAAGAATTTTTTTAAGAGATATTATAAGAGATACATCGTTTTCTAACAAAGAAAATATTCCCACCCCCAAAATAAAAAAACCGCAGTAAATCAAAAAACTGCGGCTTTTAGAATTATAAATTTTTTCTGCCCCCTCCTTTAGGTTCATACTGTCACAAACATTGTCATTCCGAGCATAGCGAGGAATCTCTGTCCGGCAATTACTCTTTACTAATTAAATCATTATATAAATCTCGCCAGGTCGGATTTGTGTCCTTTATTAATTTTACTTTCTTTTCTCGGCGCCACCCTTTTAACTCTTTCTCTCTCGCAATCGCCACATTTATATCTGTAAACCATTCATAATACACCAACTTTTTTATTTGATATTTTTTACTAAAACCTTCAAACACTCCATCTTTATGTTGCTCAACCCTCTTAACTAAATCACTGGTAACACCAATATAAAGCACATATGAAACACTGGACATTATGTAAACATAATAATTGTGTTGTTTCATATTTCTGATTGGACAGAGATCCCTCACATTCGTTCGGGATGACAACGTGATTAAATAACTATACTCACGAGCTTCCCTTTCACATAAATCACTTTCTTCGGCTCTTTGCCCTCTAACCATTTTTGGATTTTTTCAGTTCCGAGCGCCTGCGCTTTGACATCGGCTTCGGAAATATCAACTGGCACAATTATTTCATCGCGTAGTTTACCATTTACTTGAACGACAACGGTAATTTCGGAATGTTGAATTTTAGTTGGGTCGTGTTTTGGCCAAGCGGATTTGAAAATACTTTCTTTGTTGCCTAACTCGGCCCAAAGTTCTTCGGCTATGTGAGGTGCGAAGGGGGCGAGAAGTTGCAAGAATGAAGCGAAGGATTGAAGACTTAAGACTGAAGATTGCGAGGCCTCGTTCACAAAAATCATTAACTGTGAAATTGCAGTATTAAAATGCAACGCCTGAATATCTTCCCCGACTTTTTTAATTGTTTGATTCAACAATATTTCCAACTTAGCATTTTTGTCATTTCGAATCCCCGTCGCAGTGGGTGAGAAATCTCTGTCATGTCGGGATGGAGATCCCTCGTCGGCGCGAGCCTCGCTCGGGATGACAAGTGAAGTGCGAGGATCACTCGGGATGACAGACAAAGAAAGATTCCAAACTTTCTCTAAAAATCTTCGGCAACCGATAACGCCTTTCGTACTCCATGCACAAGCTTGATCAAACGGTCCCATAAACATTTCGTACAAGCGCATTGAATCCGCGCCAAATTCAGCCACGACATCATCGGGATTAATTACATTATTCCAACGCTTGCTCATCTTGCGCCCGTCTTCGGCTAAAATCAAACCGACATTTTGCAATTTGGTAAATGGCTCCACAGAATTTACCACGCCAATATCAAACAAAAACTTATGCCAAAAGCGCGCGTAAATTAAATGTCGCGTCGCGTGCTCGGCACCGCCTACATATAAATCCACCGGATTCCAATAATTTATTTTTTCTTTGTTCCATTCAAATTTACTACCAAATTTCATCGCATACGCAAGGTAGTACCAACACGAACCAGCCCACTGTGGCATAGTATTGGTTTCGCGCTTAGCCGGCCCGCCACAATGAGGACATAATGTATTCACCCACTTATCAATTCCCGCGAGTGGCGATTCCCCGGTTCCAGTCGGTTCATAATTTTTTACTTTTGGTAATTCTACTGGCAGGTCTTTTTCCGGGAGTGCATGCCAACCAGTATTTTGCACCACTCTCAAAACATCCAACTCGGTATGTGGTTCGTCTTTTTCAGAAGCAAAATGTTTTTTTACTGGAACAACTAATTGTAAATTACAATCTAATTTTTTACTCAACTCAACAAGATGTTCTTTTTTTATCGTCGAAAAATTAGCGTCACCCAATAAAACGAACTCTTCACAATTATTCTTAATCTTATCCCAATTAAATTTCCAGTCACAACTCTTGGTCACCTCATCACTCTGAAAATCATTAAATGATGGCTTATAAACCGGATCAACTAAAATCGCCTTTGCAACCTTGATTTTCTCCAACATTTTATAAATTACAGCCCCCCCCAAACTATGACCGATCAAAACGGTATTCTCATCTAACCTAAAAGGGGCGTTATCAATAATATATTGCACTTGTTCATCAACACTTGGCTTGGTGGTGTTTGGTAAATCTGGAGAAAATACTTTATGACCCTGTTTTTCTAATTCCACTTTTAACCATGGCTTAAATCCTTGATGTGAACTTGAAGTGAAACCATGCAAAATTATATAATTATATTTTCTATTTTTACACATTTCACAATGCACCAAAGGAATTGGTTCACCCCAATAACGCTGGCGCGAAAAAACCCAATCACGTAATTTGTATTGAATTTTTCTTTGACCCAATCCTTTTTCTTCCAACCACGCAATCATTTTTTCTTTGGCTTCAAAAGTTTTTAAATCATTCAAAAAATCAGATTTTATCGCCACACCATTTCCGGCAAAGCATTCACTTTCTTTGCCATTCATAACCCGCCACGCATAAACATAATTAGGCATGTTCAGCCAACTTTCCAAATCTTTCCCTTCAATCCAAATTGTAGTATGATTCGCCGTTTCTTCGGCTTTTGTCGGCACCTGAATATCATTTTCTAATTGAAACAACATTGATTCACCAACTGCATAACGATTTTCATCTTTATGCCCAGCAAAAAAATTATTATGAATTTCTCCACTCATCATTTTTACAAACCGCGCATTTTGATAACCGGTTTCTTCCAAAATTTCGCGCTTACCTGCCACGATTGGATCTTCGCCATCATCAATCCCCCCAATTATGCCGGAGTGCCAATCAAATTTTGGCCAAATCAAACAAAGATATTTATCCTCACTCCAATGTTTTAATAAAATGTAGGCAGTATGACGTTTAACCGTTTTCTTGTCTTGGCGAACACGATCTGGACCAGTCGCATCGGTAAATAACGGTGCCACCACCTGTTTAATTGGTAAATTATATTTTTTTGCAAATTCAAAATCCCGCTCATCGTGTGCTGGCACTGCCATAATCGCGCCGGTTCCGTAATTACCCAAAACATAATCCGCCACACAA
>Ga0208246_1000223_pt1 | contig 52522 bp, 44 predicted proteins | sample RifOxyD2_FD_184039 | JGI IMG/M metagenome (GOLD analysis project Ga0208246, IMG submission 184039) | Soil microbial communities from Rifle, Colorado - Rifle Oxygen_injection D2 (SPAdes) | ecosystem: Environmental > Terrestrial > Deep subsurface > Rock core/Sediment | place: Rifle, Colorado... | reverse complement strand
GTCTCAGTCCGTGGTATCGTTCGAGTTCAAAGATCAGTCGTAGCTCTGACGGTTCTAGATAGTGATGATCTGACCGTCGAATCAACCGAAGGTGAGCTGGTAACCGCCGAAACAGATACTTCTGACGGAACCAGCTACTCAACCGACGAAGACTCATCAGACGCTGGCGGCTACCTGCCTTTCATCGCGGTCGGTGCCTTAGGTGCAGGTGGTGCAGCCTACCGCGGTCTACGACGTGGTAATCTTCTTAGTAAGAAGATGCGGACCTAATCGAACTAAACAGGCTGCGACAAGCAAACTCGAAACCGCCCCAAAAGAGGGCGGTTTCGTCTGATCTATAGGAGGTCAATTATAGCTAGCTAGGAGTTGACAGCAGCCAGACCAATTTATAGTATAGGAAGGCAAAAAGATGCGGGTATAGTACAAAGGCTAGTACATCGCCTTGCCATGGCGATGATACGGGTTCGATTCCCGTTACCCGCTCCATGCCAAAACCGGCCAACAGGCCGGTTTTGAGTTGCAGATAATACGGGAATCGAAGGGTATCCGAGCGACGTGCCTGGAATGGCACGTCCGAGGAACCCGGACTCCGAAGGAACGCCGAGGCCAGGTACGGCCGAGGCGTGGGTGAGGAGGATTCCCGTTACCCGCTCCATGCCAAAACCGACCAACAGGCCGGTTTTGAGTTGCAGATAATACGGGAATCGAACCCATCTCTGTTACTACCATTCTGACTATCAATCTCTGTCGTCCCGGACTTGATCCGGGACCCAGAAGCAAAAGATTGAATCATGGAGATCGATCGGATCGTGGATCCCGGGTCTCGGCCCGGGATGACAAAACAAGGAAGGTTGCAGTCCCGGGATGACAACTCGTAGATATTATTAAAACCTAGACGATTAAAACTATTCCTATCTATCCAACCCCTATACTCTATTTTCGGCTTTCTTAAACATCTCATCAACAGAATCAACAGCCCGGCCTTTAGATGTTGGATAGACAACGTTAGCCATGCCACATTGTCGCCGCTACCGACGACCAGAACACTACTCGACCCTTCTGGGGTGCCGGCAAAAGTCACTAGTGTCGGCAAAGTTTGCGGCATTGGAACCGTACTCTCTAGCATCTTGCTACGCCAGACTCTAGTCTTGCTAATCCTCAGAACTTCTCCCAAAATTCTCTTATAAAGCTCCTGATCGTACATGTCTCCATCATTCCTCTACACAACTTCCCATCAAAAGACCGCTTACTCGCCAATCGACGAGTATTATACTTTAATAGGCTTATCCGCTTCAGTCGGGTTAATCATAGTCTAGACACACTCATCAAAATCGGCTAAGCTGGCTGAGTCCGATTGAGCTTATCGGACCAACTAATCAAAGGAGTTAGTATGGAAGAAGCGAAATCGAGTAAAAAAGTCCGACAGAAATTCCTGACGGCGGAGATCGAACACTTGATCGAAACCAACCGTTTGGCCATCCAAGCCAGATCCATGTCTGCTAGTAAACGTGGCATCGGTCGTACATCAATCGTTGTTGTTTGTATGGATGGACGCACCCATCAAGCTGAAACAGCACTGGGTCTGGATAAGACCACAACGGTACGTTTCGCCTCGGGCGGCGGCAAAATCGAACTAAACGATTTCCTACGCCTCCATGCTCCACTTTTGACCAATGACGGATCGAGGGTCACGATCCTACTGACTACGCACGAAGTGGTTGGCTATCCCAATCTAGGCTGTGCCGCCTTCAACTGCGACATGCCGGAACAACGACGGTACTTCACTGCCCTGCGACAATCACTGGCACAACGCCTACCAGAAGCCTGGATCCACGCTGTGTCCCATGACACTTCAACTGATGGGTTATGGGCAATCGAACTCGATCAGCGCAACGAAGCTTTTGTCGAATTAGTTAAAAGTGGCGGGAAACCTCTCCCAAAGACCCAACCCAACAAGGCGCATGGCGAGTACGGCATCTACGTCGGAGACCAGCTCCATGCTTGGGTGGCAGGTTACAATACCTATTTCCACATCTCTTCTGCTGCACCGAGTCTGCGTGGTGATCTAGATATCGCTCTTTCTGTAATGCTGCACCACAGCAAAGTCGACTTGTCGAACAAACCGATCGTCCTACTACTAGACCGACCAACCGGAGACGACCCGGTCTCGACCGAACAGTATAATCAGGCTAGGATCATGACTGAGGATTTCCTACGTTCGTCGAAAGTTACTGAACTAATGGAATCCGGTCGAATACGTCTAGTCGAACTCGAGACCAATCCGACCACCTGGTCTGGCCGAGTCGTAACCACAATCGACTGACCATAAAACAAGAGATATTGTCATTGATATCTGGATCCCGAATTGGGTCCAAGATGACACTACTCGAAAAAGGTGGTCAAACTTTTTCTAACAAGCAGACTTCAGGTGAAATGCGATGTGTCTAGCTGAACTAAACGACGACGTGAGTCGTACTGTAAAAGTACGATGAGCTAGGAGTAAAGGAAGTTAGATGCAGCGCGCGCACATGAAGTCTGCGCATTTTGCCCGGATGGTGGAATGGTATACACGGAGGACTTAAAATCCTCTGGCCGCAAGGCCTTGCCGGTTCGAGTCCGGCTCCGGGTACCAAAGGCCCCGCATCAACTGCGGGGTTTTTGATTTACCAATCCCGTACCGAAAAAGCGGGTAGTCATGGCCAACCTATCGCTCTGCGCTACCACGACTTCGAAAATCACAATCCCCCAAACTCCTGGACCCCGGGTCTCCATCCAGGGCGATACTGTTTGATGGTCCGAAACGAAAAGCGCCGGCGGTTCGATCACAGTCGATCTGCAGCCCCCTCACAATGACGTCAAATGATATTTCCGGACTTTACAATCAAAAAAGCGGCCCTAATAAGGAACCGCCAAAGTTTCTGATTCGAGGTATATCAGATAATTATCAACATGCGGTCCGAGACCGACCAATCAATCATCCTGCTGCAGGAAGGTTATAGCCTCACCCAACTGGCCCGAGACGAACATACGCACTTCGAGGGAGACGGACTCATCCTGTTCGATGGACGAAAGCAGATACGCAAGGTTCTGAACCACGATGCTATCCCCGTCGCGAACCAGGCTCCGGGCTATTTCGCAGCTCCAACCACGGAGATCGGCGTCGGCAGAGCGGAAACCGTCACCCAATAGTCTCCACCAGTACGATGCATAGTCACCATCGCACAGACAGTAATCGCAGATGTCCGGATGCTCAGACAGAAACTCGAGCCCCAAGACACTCTCGAGGGATTGCCGAGCAGACGAGTCTAAGGCTACCGCCCTGTCCCAAAGGTCATTAACGATGAAATCAACGACATCCTCGTCCATCGACCCGTACCTGCCAATGAGCAGGTCGCCAAGCAGCTCGTCGGCCAGCGGCTCGCCTATCGAATTCAGATTTTCGATCATGTCACGAAAGACGTCCAGTCCACCTGAAATGTCTCCGTTACCAAGCAGGGCTCGGAACAAGGATACTACCCCGATCCCGTGAGGCTCGAAAAGGTCGAACTCTATTTCCGAAAGAATTCTGATCCTAGTCACGACGGACAGTCGGGCCGAGGAGACCAGTTGAGCTGCCCTGACCATAGACGAATCGAGCCCCATTTCACACAGAAGACCGGACAGCTCGATCACGCATTTCTCGTCGTCGATCACTTCACGACCAATATTGAGAATGACTGCGGGTACTGCCGGTGACCTACCTTTAATGAGAACTTCAAGCGCAGCAAGAACTTCCTGCCATTCGGTGACGGCAGGGTCGATGGCCGTGCTGGCCAACAATAGCTGGCAGAAATCCGAATCGGACGGAAAATCTTCATCACTCAACAGCATCCCGGCTCGCGGAACAGGATCATCCAACAGATCAGCCAGCCGATCCAGTACGTCTGGATCCTCGACACTGAATCTGTGAAGCAACCCGCACGCAGCGATCGACCGCACCAACGGATGCGCGTCCCGAGAGAACATGAGAGTAATACGTCTGCAAAACTCTGGAGATGCTTCAGTGACGACGAGCTGCTGACAAGCCAACCAGCGCACTCTCCAGCTGACTCCATCCCCGTTCGGATCCGCATCACCCTCGGCAATCCATTCGACTGCCGTGGCTAGTTGCTCGACGGTCAGTCCTTGCAGGATTAAACCGACCTCGTTGTCATCAATCCACACGCCAGTGTCATCACACGGAAGACACCGGACTCTTTCGGCCAACCGAAGCTTCCAATCGACTTCCTCCGTCGGCTCCCCGACGTCGGTAGCGTTCCCCGATTGTTCTGCCTCAGCGGATCCGTCAGACAGTCGAGCGCCAGTTAGCAGCTTCCAAAACCTTCTAAACCTTCTCAGCATCATTCCTCCTCTCCCCTGGTTGGGGGGTTAATCCAAAACTCGATTTCAACGTACACGGTCGACCAGCGACCCAACTCTACTTACGCCAAACGCCGCCAAAAATCAAGGGATCGCATCGCCTCTAACCTGTCCATTTTGGATCGATTCGGCTACACTGGCCTTAAAGACAGTCGCTATATTAAGGGCAAAAAGATGAATTTGATGAATGAAAAAATCAACCACGAACACGTCCTGGCCCCAGAGCTTAAGGTCGACGAAGGACGTATCGATAATGCTTTACGACCAAAACAGCTCGAAGAATTCGTTGGGCAGCCCAAACTACGCGACAATTTAAGCATCTTTATTGCTGCTGCCAAAAAGCGTGGCGAGCCGGTTGAACATGTACTGCTCTATGGTCCGCCTGGATTAGGCAAGACCACACTTGCCCATATCATTGCTCATGAAGTCGGCGCTAATATTCGCACCACCTCCGGTCCGGCGCTCGAACGCGTGGGTGACATTGCTGCCATCCTCACCAATCTGGAACCGAACGACGTGTTGTTCGTCGATGAAATTCATCGCATGAACAAAGTAATCGAAGAAGTACTCTACCCAGCCATGGAAGAGTTCGCGCTTGATATTGTGATTGGTAAAGGTCCATCAGCCCGCACGGTCCGACTCGATCTGCCACCCTTCACTCTGATTGGTGCTACTACTCGCCTGTCACTCATCTCCGCCCCACTCCGTGATCGTTTTGGCGCTACACATAAACTCGAATTCTACGAACCAGAGGAGCTAGTCATGATTGTTCGTCGCAGTGCTGGCCTACTGGATGTTAAGATCACTGACGAAGCAGCAATGCTCGTCGCTACCCGCTCACGAGGTACACCAAGAATCGCCAATCGACTTCTACGACGGGTTCGTGACTTCGCCGAAGTTCGGGCTGATGGACGAGTCGATGCTGCTCTGGCTCAAGAAGCACTTCGCCGACTAGAGATAGATGACTGTGGACTAGATTCCGCCGACCGATCAATTCTCACGGCCATCATCGACAAGTTCGATGGCGGACCAGTCGGACTTCAGACTCTCTCAGCAGCCGTGTCCGAAGAGACCGAAACAATCGAGACAGTCCACGAACCATTCCTGATTCAGCTCGGATTCATCCAAAAGACGCCGCGCGGACGACAAGCTACAGCCCGGGCCTACACTCACCTTGGTCTACCTCAACCAGCCGATCATCAATCTCCTCAGTTGCAACTTACAAATTAAATTATGTCCTTACCTCTCGCTATAATTCTCATCCCTTACGGTGTTATCGTCCTGGTCTTTGCCATTGTTGCGCTATTGAACGTCTATCACCTGATCCACTACAGTGCGACTTCCAAAACCAGTTTCGCCTTCACTTTCATATTTCTAGCCGGCACAGCAGTAATCGCCTTCCTGACCTGGCAGGCAGTCGGCGGTGTTGACTGGCAGACCCCAATCTCGATCTCGCTCTCCTCCAGCAGTCCGGAGCTACTACCCTATTAGCCCCCGTGCATATGGACATCGAAAGTTTGATACATCAAAAAACGAACGAAAAGGTCATCTTCTACCTACGACGGCACGTGATCGTCTTCATCGGGGGAGCGCTATTCATCGTACTGATGATGATTCTGCCGATCGGCGCCTGGTTGCTTGCGAACGCCAACTGGCCCGAGTTGCTGATCGGAAAAATCAGCGGACCAGCGATTTTGCTACTAGGTAGCGCCTACTACCTCTGGGTTTGGCTATTCCTGTTTTCTTACTTCGTCGACTACTATCTCGATGCCTGGGTGATCACTACCGACCGTATCCTGAACATTGAACAGGAGGGTTTATTCAACCGGACAGTTTCTGAATTGGACCTAACCAACGTCCAGGACGTAACTTCGGAGGTGCACGGCATTCTGCCTTTCTTCTTCGGCTACGGCAATGTTTTCATTCAAACTGCAGCCGAACGCGGCAGATTCGTCTTCGAACAAGTACCCAAACCAGAAGAAATCCGCAAACGACTACTAATACTTGTCGACGAAGATCGACAGCGACAAAACCAAGGGTAGAACTGAAAAACACCGAATGTTCCCCTAATGGAAAAATCGGTGTTTTGTATTACTGAATAATGATGATTTACGGCCAGCGATAACTACTCCAAGCCCACTCGGCCGCAACTCGTGCATCTCTAAACAAGTTAACATCACCATCCGAACCAAGCACTACAACTAACACCGGATGTTCGCGAGAATCTTTTAGATCCACCACCAAGTTCCATTTTGACTCCACTAAATAGCCTGTCTTACCACCCAGAACAATCAATCCGTTATTGGCGTCCGTTAATAACTTATTGGTATTGATCAAAGTATGCTCGTCCGGTCCAGCCTGAAACGAATACTTAGAAGTCGAACAGATTCGCTGAAGCTGGTCATGATCCCAAGCTTCCAAAGCCAGTGCTGCTAACTCACGCGCAGTCGAAACGTTATGTACATCGAGTCCGGATGGGTCAACAAAATTAGTGTTAGCCAAACCGAATTCAGCAGCTCGATCGTTCATCATATCCACGAACCGGTCCAGATCACCGCCGCCGGCGATCCGCCCGATAGCGTGAGCTGCATTATTAGCCGAGCCAACCAGCATTGAATACATCAAATCAGCAAAATACATTGAGGTTCCGATTGGAACACGTAATCGTGCACCACCAATTTCATCATCATTCAAAAGCGTTTGTCGTCCTTCAAAATCGATCCCATGATCAATTGCAACAATACCAGTCATCAGTTTAGTTATAGATGCAACCGGATGCATCCGATTCGCATCTTCGGCTAAGAGCACCTTCCTGGTTGGCACATCTATCACAAAGACCGAACGAGCGGTAACCAACGATGGACGAAAATCTGCTGTACCACTAACCCTAACCGGAGACAAACTGGAATTTCTAATTGTTAACGCACGAGGACTAGACGCGATTACTGATATGTCACCGGCCAGTAGTCGCTTGGCTTGAGCCGTGCCGTACCACCACAGACTGTCATACTCCAAATGTCCGAATCTAACCGCCCAGTCGTCCAGATTAGCAATGTCGCCAGTCCGCTCCGAGTGAATCGGCCGCCAGGTTTCGACGTCAAACAAAGTTTTTAAATCTCCACGCTTATCGTAGATCGTTCTCAAAAAACCGCGAGCTTCCAAAAGAGACGGGTCAGTCGATTGGACTAACGGCCGGCCACCGGAGGAGATGACTGGAGCTGCGTCCGTAAGATTTGACGTCGTATCCGAACTCACCTGCCATTTGTAATTGCTCCAGACCCAACGACCCAACTTAGCCGCGTCGGCGAACAATGCCTCCTTGGTCGGTGCGCCAGACAGAGCGATAACTAAACGCTTCTGCCCGGACAATTCACGCATGTCGACCACTAAATGCCAACCCGAGGAACGAAGATACCCGACCTTGCCACCATAAACATAGAGACCGTTATTCGGATCGGTTAGCAGCTCATTGCTATTAGTAACATTCATGCCGGCGACTGTCCGCTTTGAAGACGATAAAGCACGACGAATCGGGTCACGACCCATCGCTTCGATAAGTACCGCTGCCGCTTCACGAGCAGTGGTCAGATTGCCTGACTCGACTCCGGTCGGACCAGTGAGGATGGTAGAAGATAATCCCAATTCGCGAGCGCGGTCGTTCATAGCGACCACGAACGCGTCCTGACTACTGTTCACTAGGGCTAATGAAATAGCCGCATCGTTGGCCGAACCAGTCAACGAAGCGTAGACCAGATCTTCAACCGTAATTTTGGTACCAGTCGCCACGCCGAGTTGTGTTCCACCAACCTGTCCAGACGATGCCAAGTCAACAACAGTATCAAGTGACAAAACGGAACCTAAAGCGGTAATTGCAGTTATAAGTTTAGCAACAGCCGCATCGGTATGTTGTACATTAGCATCCTTCTCGAGGATAACTCGACGCGAATCAAAGTCAGCTACAAAAACTGATGTTGAACCAAGAGTAGAAAAATCAAAACCAGTTGCCGAAGATCGGACCGGTACCAGTGCCTCGGAGCGCACAATCAAAACAGACGGACCAGATGATGTAGAAGCTCCAACATTGCCGGAGCAGTACCAAATCAATTCGGAATGTTCGCGACAACCGTAACGCCTGGCCCAATCCTCTAAACCAATGAGTCCAACGGTTCGTTCTGATTTGATTGGTAACCAAGTGTCGGCAGCAAATAAACCCTGAAGATCAGTACGTCGGCCATAGACCGATCGTAACTGAACACGGGCTGCAGCTAAGCCACCGTCATCAACCGCCGCTATAGATGTCCGAAAACAAACCAAAAATACCGCGGCCGTTAATATAACGACTATTGGAGTAGTTCGAAATAAAAACTTTCTACCCGCCAATGTCATAAAATCTCGAAAACTATCCCAAACAAACTACGTCTGTACAGCAACCGCCAAGATCAATATATCCTCTTAACTACTGTACCGGTGTAGTAATAGCTAAGCATGTCAGTCCAACTTGCACCGTCAGCCGCTCGGCCGACCGCATCTGAAGCCGACATACCAACACCATGTCCCCATAACGTCTTACCTTGATCATATGGTGCGGGTACCGACACCAACCATGGTTTGCTACCACCCCAAACTTCAGACCAAGCTCGAGTCCGACCATCTGATCGCGAGAAATATGGTGTGACCACTAATTCACCGTTATAAGTCACCACCGAACCACGTGTATCCTCCGCTGCTTGGGCGACGTTCGGCCGCACCAACTCAGAGGAATAACCCTTATAGACCTGATCACCAGCTCCAGTGTTGACATCATGATACTCAGACTTATGTTTACCACCGATTGATAACACATACAGAGCATAAGTACGGGCCGCCGTAACCAGTGCCTTCTGATACTCCTGCGGTGAACCGTTCGAAGTTTCAGCCAAACCACGCATATAATCTTCGATCGGTAATTCTTCAATCACCCACAGTCGACCAGTTGAGCGCATGTAATGCACCGACAGTTCCCCACGGAAACGATTAAAGTTAACACTAGTATCCCAAGTCGGACGATTTTCATAACTAGTGATTTCCAAAATCGTACTAGCCGGATTATCTGGTCGTAAGGTGACATGATAATCACTGGTATAAGTGTAACCACCGTTCCTGACGGTGTAATTCAGAGTAGCTGAGTCGAAAATAACAGTGGTCACACCGGAGAGTTGACGCACCGGTTGATCGTTCGAACCTTCGATCAGAGTGTAGGTACCAGAAGCGGCAAAGGTCACAGGGTTAAGACCATAAAACAAACCAACCCTAATATTCGGACCTCTGGAGCCAGCTCCAGAAAACTCACTAACAATACTATCTGGCACAACAGCTGAGACACTACCACCTGTCACCTCAACCGGAATCTCGATTGTTCCTCCTTCAATTGGCTGCTCACCAGCATACAAATCAAAACGAGCACTGTAATTGCCGTTCGTTCGTGGCGCTCTCAATCGCACATTGAAAAAAGCCAACTGCCCATTTTCGGCTCGATCCTGCTGTAGTAATGACGGATAATCTTCGGTCCAAGTAGTATCTCGGAAAAGCTGCGAAATTGAAGTAGTCGCTTTCAGACGCACCGGCTCACTACCATACTTAACCCACGGAATCTGCCCAACATTTTTGAAGGCCACTCGGAAATCCTGAGTGCTGCCAGCTGCCATGGCTAGACGATCACCACTCGACAACATCTTGAGTGCTGCAAAACCATTGGCGGTTTGAACCATCTCGACGACACTCGGACCATCTGCTTCGGTCAGAGCTGTATCGGCAGCAATGATCGTTATATTACTTGACGACGCAACCTGAGTTGATTGTCCAACTACAATCGTGACACTAAACTGACCACCAGAAATCCAAGCTTTATCCTCGGCCGCCAAATGAAAAGTTTCGCGGTAAGTGCCAGATACGGACGGTGCCTTCAGTCGGAAAGAGACAGTACCAAACTTGCCGGGCGCAACTATAGGTGTCGATAAACGCGCCGGCTGATCGGGTCGATACCAAGACACATCCCGAAAGGCACTAGTTCGATATTTGGGATCGTAAGTATAGATTGAAATAAAATTTTTGCCGTCAGACAACCAGGTCGTTGTACCGACATTTTTGAAATCAATAGAAAAAACGGTGGATTGACCCGGATCTAACGAGACCGTCTGTGTCGAACGAGTTAATTCTAGAGCTGTATAACTTCCACTCGAGGGAGCAGATGTAGGTGCGGTCACTGGAACCGCTGCGGCGGCTACAATCGTGGTCCGACGTACCTTGATCGTCACATTAAACTGACCGCCGGGAATCCAGGCTAAATTCTCGGCCGCTAAATGAAACGATTCATTGTAGTCCCCTTCACTCGTCGGCGCCTTCAATTGAAATCGGAATGTGCCGATCTGTCCGGGAACGACCAAAGAGTCGAGTTTGGTTGGCTGATTGGTCCGATACCAAGATGCATCACGAAACGAGCTAGTGCGATACTTTGGGTCGTAAGTATAGATCGAGACAAAATTACTGCCGCCGTTTCCCCAGAGTGTGGTACCGGTGTTCTTAAAGCCGACAGTGAACTCAACCGTTTGTCCGGGAGCAACCTCTACAACTTGCGCGGAACGAATCATTTCTTGAGCTGCATAGCCATAGCTAGCAGCACCAGCCGAACCAACTCGACCAACCATGACCACCAGAGCAACGACAAAAACGGCCGTCGCAATAACACGAAGGCCAACTTTTTTACCGCTTAACCTTTTCTCGTAAGGGAACCCCATGCTTTCGTCATAACTAACGTTAGCCTCGGTCCTCTCCAACTAAAAGTATACCAAAAAATGATGACCTAGGCTAGGTCTCAAGACAACAATAAGGCTAAAAGTATCGTCGTTCCAGGCTCCAAACCACAATCCCTCCCTATTGTAGTCCCGGTCTCTGAGTCGGACATTCTTCCTCCTATCGTCCCGAAAGTCGCAACAGCGGCTATCCGAAACCCAATAATAAAGATTGGATCGTGGATCCCGGGTCTCGGCCCGGGATGACAATTGATAAGAAATACGATTCCGGAGTGATAAAAACAGTGGATCGTCTGCAAAAAAAAGAACGGCCCCTAGGTAGGGGGCCGTCAAGAACCGTAGAATCGCTAACTTCAGTCGACCAGACGGAGCGAAGAGCATGTCCGTAAAGTCGAAAGGTAACCTTCCAGAAAGATATTAGGCTTTCCTTTTGACTTCTTTGTTGGGACTGCTTAACTGGACGGTACTTAACTCCTTGAACTTACCTAACAGAAACTCATAGAGACTACAATCAACGGAAATCTGAGAATGCTGGCGCAAGAGTTTATAGACGTACAACCTGAGTTCGTCGTTCTCTGTAGCCGTCAGCAATACGGCCGTCAGCACCAAATTGATCGCCGGTAACTCTGAACGAATCTCGCCCAAAAACCTGAGCGCCATCTCTTGCGATCCAGACAGCGGACCATGCGAAATCTCGCAGGCAATTTTTAGAATCAGGTCCAGTGCCCGCCGGTAGTCCTCGCTCGCCGACGACATAGAACGAACGCAATTGTAGCCCAATTCACGTACATAAGAATCCCCATCGCACAATACATGTCCAAACATGGACCACCAACGATCTTTGTCCTTTTGCACCAAGTCCAAAAAGAGGCCAAAAACCCGTCGACGCAGGCTTTCATCTGCATTGGAGGAGAAAAGAAGATTGCACAGAATACCACTCGATTGTGATGTATTCATCTTCACTAACAAGACAATTATTCTACTGATCTGATCTTCAGATACCTGATCACGAAAAGTGGACAACATCTCACCGAGGATTGCAACAGCCATCTTCATATTAGAACGTCCCAATACACCAACAAAGTCCTGAATCAATCCTTCATCGAGGTATCCCCTCTCCAGACAGGTATACAAAAGACGGATTGCCTCCGGTCCGTGTTGCGGCAAGTTGACCGCTTTCATGGCCAGCGATCTGATTGTATCAACAACCCAGTCGTCCCCTTTGTTGCGGATTATGTTGGCTGCCTTTATCAGACAGTCAGGCCTATTAAGGCCGATCAGTGCAGCAACCGCATGCGAAATGGGCCTGTTCCCGAACAGTCGTTCCGTCGGCGCGGGCAGGCCAAAACAAAAACAGACCCCGTATGTCGGATCCGTGTCGGATCGTTTTTTGTTTTCACCAGCTTCTCTGTAGGTTGTCGTAATTTCCGAACGCACTGCTCCCTTGGATGTGTCAGGCGGGCAATGGCACGGCGTCAGGGAGAACAGCCAGCATTTTTTTGAGATTGTGAACGACCGCTTCCGCCAGGCACTGGAAGAACACCTTCGCCTGTCCGCGGTATCTCGCTCGGTGATTGAACTTTGAAAACGTCCCTTCAAACGGCATGCGGATTCCCGAGCGCCATCGGTCGAGGTCACGGTTTTTGGTCTTGGCATTGTTCTTCCGAATCGTCGCATCCGCGCAGTTGTTTGCCTGAAGCCAGAAGCGCGTTTCTTTGCAGTCGAAGAGCTTGTCCATGAACACCATGCCCTGTATTGGACAAATGTTCCTCACTGTTTTGAAATCCGACACGTTGGCTGGCGTCACCGCAAGGTTTCGCACGAGGCCGTGTCGCATGTCCACGGCATGATGCCGTTTGTATCCGTACCAGATTTTGTTCTTGCCTTTGGCACCCCACCGGGCGTCTTTGTCAGCAGCATGGTCCGCGACGTTTTTGTTGTTAAGCTTCTCCTCTCCTGAAGCGATCGCCTGGTCTCGTTCGTCCCAGAGCGCGGTCTTCGTCACGATGGCCGAAGCATCGATGAAGGTGAAGACGTCGCCGAAGAGGCCCTTGCTCCGTAGTAAAGCGTTCACGGTGTTGAAGAGGTCCGCGAGGCGGGACGCGCCGATGCGCGCTCGCAGTTTTGTGAAGTAGGTGTGAGCCGGAACATCCTCGAGCACCCCGAAGCCGCAGAAGTACTTCACGGCCACATTTTCGCGCAGACACTTCTCCATCTGCCGGTCCGAGCAGTCCTCCCAGAACTGGACGAGAAGGGCACGGAATCCTTTCTCGACGTCAATGCCGGTCGTTCCCTCGTCGCTGTACAGGCCACGTAAAGGACGGACGAGTTCGGAGAAATCGAGGAGCGTGTTCAGTCGTCGGAACGGGTGGTCGTGAGGGACGAGGCAAACAAAAATCTCCGCCTCTGTTTTCATGAGCATGGCGGAGCTTTTTTCGCAAAACTTTTGCATATCGAGCCAAGAAATAGATGAATCTCTGGCTCCATTTTATCAATTTTTCGTCCCGATGTCTTGAAGATAACCGCGTCATTCGGGAACAGGCCATTGAAGGGCTTGGAGACTGAGAGCAGCTCTATTTTCTCCACCTTACGACCGGTGGCCAGAGCTATGGCCCGAGCAATAGCTTCTTTGTTCACCTCATCCGCCGGAGTGAACTGGAACTGTTTACGTTCGGCTTGGATGAACAAACCCCCGATGGTCTCCATGGCTTTATCGATTTCGGCCTCGGTGACACCGTCGGATCGGTTCTTTTCGAGAAAAGACTTCAGACCCTCACGATTGACGACCGGTTTGTCTTCTTGTCCCATTTTTTAACTCCTTCTGTCCGACCCAATGGCCGTGACGAAGCAACTTAACATGATGAGATAATGAGGTCAAGGATTGATGTAGATTCGCTTCTGGATCCCGGATAATTGCTAACGCAATTTCCGGGATGACAGCTGGAAAGACTCGCAATTTCCGGGATGACAGATTCATAAGAAGAATTGAGATAACAAAAAACACTGTCGTCCCGGAACTGCGAACTGAACATTATTCCTTTTGTCGTCCCGGAACTGTGAGCGAGCGTAGCGAGTCGAACAGTATCCGGGACCCAGGAGTAAAATCGATCGGCTTCTGGATCCCGGATAGACCTCGCTCCGCTCGGCCTTCCGGGATGACATATTAAAACACTGTCGTCCCGGAACTGCGAGCGAGTGTAGCGAGTCGAACAGTATCCGGGACCCAGAGGTAGAAACATAAACACTAAAAATCAAAATTTGACCCCCAACGAAAAAAGACTGCCGTAGCAGTCCTTTTTCTTCAATTTCTCAAAAACTATTCAAATATCCTTTGAACGTATTCTGGATCCAAACACTGCCGAAAATATTCAGCCATCTTCGCGCGAGCCTGACTTAAATCAGCCTCCGACTCATCCTTCCAACGCCATAACAAATCAAACGAACGAACTATTAATCCGATCTGCAAGGCACCTAAATCAATCGGAAAATGTATCTTGAGTTCTTGAACATATCTCTTTTGCCAATCTGGATTACCCCACATCATTAGCCAAGCATGCACAGCCACGAACTCCCAAGGATCTATACCACCAACCCAATCAACAACTGCCAACTTACCCTCCGGCAGCACAATAAAATTGCGTGGATAAAAATCGCCATTGGTGAACATTGAACCCTGATAACGCTCAGTTTGAGTTTTACCGAAGAGTTCTGATGCAAAATCGATCGATGGTTGATCCAACCAACCGAGATGCACTAAACCTTTGGCCCGCTTATCAAACTCTTCCGACCACAGACCAAAATCAAACCGCCGAACAAAATCTGGTAGATTTACAATATCTACTGATCTTAAATCACGAAAAATGCCGACAGCCACAACAGCCGTATCTTCCTCCAAACCCCTACCACCAAGAATGTCTGACTTATAATTTAGTTCAGACCATCGATGAATCAAAGGCTGGCCAGCAATATATTGAGTTTCCAACCAATGAAGTCCGTCATGCTCACCAGAACTCAATAACTCAGGTAGGACCAACCGACTGAAATCCTCACGATCTAGGAGTGGTAAAACCTCCCGCATGATACGTATCTCATAATCGATACTCTCGGTTTTACGACGATCCATACCAAACTTCAATACATGTGTCGGCACCGAACCAGTATCGTCCTCCTTAACACACAGAAGTAAATTCCACTTAACGACATCAATTATACGCAACCCCAGATGACTGAGTAACGATGGTGTCTTAGGGTGCAGCGGCGGCATTGGTGGCTCCATTGATTTGGGGGCTAGTCCTGCTTAGGTTCGACTATTACAGTCTCCATGATATCGCCAATTCCTATCGACTGAACCACATCAAGACCAGATGTAACCTGACCAAAGATCGTATAGTTCTTTGGTAAAGTCGGCTGATCCTCGAGACAGATAAAATACTGACTACCATTAGTGTTCGGTCCAGAATTAGCCATGGCTACTGTTCCGGCCAAATAATTACGCGTTACCGGTTCGTCCTCGAACTTATATCCCGGTCCACCTGTACCATTGCCTATAGGGTCACCACCCTGAATCACAAATTTAGGAACGACCCGATGAAACGTTAGGCCATCGTAATAACCACTCTCCGCTAAGACTACAAAGTTGGAGACAGTCTTAGGTGCATCCTCAGCAAATAACTCAAAAACAATCTCTCCTTTGTTAGTTTTAATTTTTACCTGACGATTCTCAATTCGTTCCGCTGGTAATATACCAACTGGTGCAACTGGCACTGCGGGCCGTTCTATAGTCGTTTCTTGGGGTGTATCTGATGGTTGTTGCATATCAGTTTCTTCGACGACTGGTGATGTGGTTTCGCTCTCTATAACCGGCTCATTTTCGACAACTGGTTCGTTTTCGACAACCGGCTCATTGTTTCTAGCAGCGCATCCAATGCCTAGAAACATTAGACCGAGCAATCCCACCGAAATTATCGTCTTAGTTCGCAAATTAGATATCTTCATAAGATGAATAAAAATATTAATTTTGTTTGCTTGAATTCAAAGCTTCAACAGTATAGACGTTTCTGGCATTCCAGAGCAGCCAACCACTAGCACCACCATCTTCCGAGGCCTTCATCTGCGCCTGCACTAAAGCTGGGGTATAGACCGCGCCCAAATCGAAATCCTGAATCCAGGGACGAAACGAGCCTAATGTAGTCTGACCAAATTGTTCGTCTGTCAATTGCTGATGTAATTCCTGTCCACGAACCAAATTTAGATAAACTACGTCATAGGGTCTATCCGCTGGATTGGGATAACCATTGAAACCCGGTGGATAGTGAGAAGGATACACCATTGGGGAAATAAAATTGAAATGCGGCAAAGCATCAGATAATTTCTGCCCGATGTTCATGTCAAACTCGTGCTGCCACATAGTCAACCCGAACAAATCAACCGAAATAGGTAGGCCCACCATTACTCTGAGCTCTTTGTCTATATAGCTAAAAAATCCAGCCATGATCTGTGACTTGCTTTCGGTTCGGTCCCAGACTGGATAAATCATTGTACTCAAATTCCCATCAGACGGAAAACGAATGTAATCAAATTGCACCTCATCGAACCCGCCCCAGTAGACCTCCCGTGCCACAGCAACATTATACTTCCAAACCTCCTTGGAAGCCGGATCAAGCCAAGGTATACCGCGATAATCGCGCCATAATCCACCAGAGGTTTTAGCGATCGCCAACTCCGGTCGAGCTTCGGCTAAAGCTGGATCCTGAAAAACAAAAATGCGTGCAATCAAGTAAATTCCTTTTTCTTTAAGTGGCGCAGTGAAATCTTTTAGGTGACCAAGTTCCGGACGTCGAGCCATAAACGGTTTAAGTGTGTCGGACTTTGGTTCAAAGGACAGCGCTCCATTTTCATCTTTAACATCAATAACCATGGCATTCAGATCGGTTCGATCAACCAAATCAATCAACTGATCAAATCGCTGACGATAACCAGCAGTGGCTGCCGAAACGTAGATACCACGCACGAATGATGGTGTAGCTATATGCTCATCCAGTAAACCATCGCTAGGACCAACGAACGACCTAGCTGCAGCCGATAAATAGTGTTCTTCTGAAGGCAATGGATCATACTTCTCCACCACCATCTCCCTAGATAAAAAGTAGATGAATGGTAAAGAGAGAACGACCGCAATTACCAAACCATACTCTACGTTCCGCTGTAAGCCGATTCGATGACTATAATCCTGCCAGGATAAAATCATCTTCTTAATTTTGGCTTTCCAGATCATCAAAGTTTATATCCTTTACGGCCCAAAAGAGCACTAATAATTCGCTTGCCTTTCTCTACACCGGGTTGATTATAAGCATTGACATCAAGTAGATCGGCCATGACTGCTGTCGAAAGCATAAAGAAAGTCATTAATCCACCAATTGTTTCTGGGCTAATCTCGGGAATGTATAAGACACCATTTGGTCGACCGTTATCCTCGAGAGTCATAGATGTAGCCCGACGTTCAACTCGAAGAATTTCACTAAAATTTTTGCCGGAAAAATATGAAACATCTTCCAGATCAGGAAAGGGATTCGGCAGATTAAAATCATCTCTCATGCGACCAACCTCAATGAATGTTATTAATTTATCAAACGGCCCTTCGTTATAGAGTTGAATTTGTGAATGTTGGTCAGTAGCACCTAGAGCTGCAACCGGTGTTAGACCATGACTAACCATCCTACCAGCTACATTGATCTCTTTTCCCAAACTCTCACCCCATAGCTGACGAAACCAGGAAGAAAGAGGGTTGAGACGAGCTGCATAAGGCATGAGCACGGTAATGCGTTGACCACGCTTGGCATAACCCAAATAATGCAAACCAGCAAAATTCAGTACATCATTGCGACCGACTGGAGTCGACAAAAAAGAGTCACGAATTTCAGCTGCACCTCGTAGCAGCCCATCGACTGCAATACCAGCACAAGCCGCCGGGAACAACCCAACCGGAGTCAGAACAGAAAAACGTCCCCCAATACCGTCTGGTACGGGCAATGTAGTGTAGCCTTCACGCTCAGCAATAGTCCGCAATACACCGGATGTTTGATCAGTAGTAGCAACGACCTGACGAACATGTGACTTCAAACCAACCCGACGAATCAATCGATCTCTAAGCAAGAGAAAAGTGCTCATTGATTCAATAGTTCCACCAGACTTGGAAACTACATTCAACAAAGTGGTCTTCAAATCCACAGTTCGTAGTAGGTCGGCAATCTCCTCTGGATCGGTATTAGATCCAATGAAACGTACATCCAATCCGCGTTTGGCTGGTTTTAACGCTCGAACTAAAGTTCTAGTCCCGAGGTCAGAACCACCAATACCAATAACCACGAGTGTCTTAAATTCAGCGGATATTTTTTTAGCCAACGATTTAGCCTTCTGAGACTCAGACCGCTGTTCTGGAACATTCAACCAACCAAGTGAACCATCTGCTGCCGCCTGTTTCAGCTTAATTCGTACTTTTTCCAATCGTTTCGATAGTCTAGTGAGATCGATTGAACGGACTCCAGCTGCTCCTACCCGTTCCTTAAGCATGGACTCGTGATCGTAAACTAGTAATTTTACCTTTGACATAATGAAGTCGAACATTAAAAGACTGTTAAATTATAGCATGGTACCGATCTTCGCCCCACGAGCAATCAATTGCTAGTCAAGCTGGACATGATAAAATAATTCCATAAGCTAACAAACCCCTTAAACAACGATTTTGTGAGTCCAGGAACAGAAAAAGCACCAGATATCGATCCTTCGATCGAGACGGAGGCTAATGAATCAAACAACTCAACGGAAACTACTGTTTCTGCGATATTGCAAGTGCAAGAACGATTATTAGAGGGACACCTGGACAAACAAAATAAGATGACAGAATTAGTCGCGGCATTCCAAGGTGTAAAAGAAGGGAAAATAACAGGTGAACAAGCACAGCAAGTCGAAGATCAGGTCGCACAATTAGGTGGTGAAGATGGAGTAAAAAGGGCCTACTTATCTGCAGAATGTGAAACTCTGGTTACTGAACGATCATTACTGGAAATTCCAGCGGAACAGATTCGAAATAAGTTAGGTCTCGAAAGCGGAGATCCGCAGGTTCAAATTGATGTTCTACAAACGGGTCTAGATTTTTGGGAACGCCAAGAAAAGAAGGCTGAAGATCCACTTAACTCGCCAGACTTTCCAGACGACCGTGATCAAATCATTGATCTACAAGATCGATCAACCGAACTTACCGGACGTATTGATCAAGATAAGAAATTATTTTCACAAAAATCACAGGAACTAAAAACGGCCACCAGCAAAGCAGATAAAGATCGGCTCAAACGTGAAATGGAAGAAATCGATCAACGTATCGAGGCCTCTGGTAAAGAGTCTGATGAACTAAAGAATTCTCTTGAGAAAATCACTACCAAATACGGAAGTAAGGCTGAACAAGTGTTAGACGATGTTGATGACTATCGACAAATCAAAACCGAACTAGCAAACCTTAGTTCGCGAGAAAATGAACTTAATGATCAACTAGAACAGGCGGCCGGTTTGGACACATTGGGCGGCGAAGGCACCGGTGAATTAATGGAAGATGATTTGAAAAATGAAACCGCCAGACTCGAACAAAATCGAACCGAATTACAGGGGCGTCTAGCAGACATAGAAGACCGCTACCTACCACCAGGCGAACAACTGGATAATGATGACGAAACAACCAAAGAAGTTCGAGGTGAAATCGAGGCTCAACGCCAACGACTAAAGGAATTACGACAAGAAAAACCTGATAGTCGTAGTCAAAGGATGATTGAGTCGGACATGGAAACGGTCAAAGAAAAAATCTTCGATTTGGAATCGAAACTCAAGACCGGACGAACAATTAAAGAAAATATTACTGAAACGAAACGACAGCTTCAAGCCGCGAATGAGCTAAAAGAAAAAGAACAACAAATCGAAAAACTGAATCAACGAATTGAAGCTAATGCTAGGGACTTCGATAAATTAGAGGCAGCCTCGTTACTAGCAGCACAAGCAGCGTTGACCGAAATCGCTGAACGAATCAAAGCTGACGATTCAGAGACTGAAGATGATGAAACAGGGTCCAAAATCGAAAAAAATGAGGAAGATCGACCGATAGTAGAAACTAATACTGAACAACCATCACGTGCTAAAAGATCAGAAGGCTCAAAGAAGTCAAAAACTGTTGACAAACCATCACCTTGGAAACGACTTAAGGGCTTCTTTTCTGCCTCACTTGATATTAATCCCCCAGCACCCACCAAAAAACAAGAGCAAGAAAAACCCAGCGCTCTTAAGTCGATCTGGTCCGGCTTCTTGGATCTATTTAGACGTTAAAACTAACAAGTGATATACAAAAAGTCGGCCAACTAGGCCGATTTTTTTACGATATAAATTCAAAAATGGATAAAATACTCCAAATCATTGTTTCCCAAAAAATTTTTCATTCTCACGCACCAACCAGTCTTTGAGCTCTCGTGTAGCGACAACGTCGTCTCGATTATATTCAATAATGCTATCGAGCGCCTTACGATCACCAGTCTCTAACCAATATTCGTAAACCGCAACCGACTCACCACCACCAGCAATCGAACCACCACGATCGAAACCAATGTACTGTCCAATATTTTTAATGCCATAAAAATACAACGGTAAAACCACGCTATCTTTAACCACCTCATTTAAATCGACCAAACGATCGAAAAAAGTGTTTAAAGGAACTGACCCACCATACTTTCCTTCCAATGCGGCCAAGCGGACTGTCTCAAAAGTACCAAAATGATAGACAATATAATCAGTGGGTAAATTCTCAAGCCAAACCAAAAATTCCCGCCACATCACCTCCTCACCATCAACCGACTCAGCCAATTGACGCTCATAACGTTCTCCGGAAGCGTCACGAACCAAAAAACCAAACAAATAATCTACTGATCGTAGTGGATCACTTTCGATATCAAAAAAAATCTCCGTTTCGGAAGTCGGTAAACTGACCATTCGACGGAAAGTATGCTCATGATCAATGAGTGCAGTGGCCTGCAACTTAGCTCGCCGGAGTAAATCAAGCTTGATCTCCCGGTTCATTCCATTAATCTTCTCTGGATCCATGTCTGCAGCGTCCGCGACTGTTTTAATACCTAACTCACGTAACTGCTTCAAGGTCTTGGTTTTGATGTTGTAAAGAAGAGTAATATCGTTCGTCCGTTCAGCCAAAGCAATGCATTCCGAGAACCATGGCGAAACACGGCAACCAGATGACAAACGCGGTTCAGGCTGACGTCCATCAAGTAACTCATGTAATTCACCTAGGACACGATCATAGAGTTCCTCAACCTCGTTCAATTCCAACCCAATCCTAACCCCGCTACCATTCAATACATAACCAGTTGTTGGACGTACTCCCTGTATACGACCCAATAAATCACCATAAAAAGCGAGTTGCAGGCGTATGGCATCAGTCAAACGTTCTGCACTTTTAATATCAGTGGCCTCGTAATGATATGAACCAAACTTGGATGATCTACCTCCGTCACATCGCTCCAACAAATCTGGTTCACCAATCATGTCATCATCTTTCAATAAACCGTGATAGATACACCCAACTCCGGTTGCCATCAACTCCATGGTTCGAGCGAAACGCTCATCCTCGGTTCCATCACCAACTGATTCATACTCTAATCCTTCTAAACTTCGCTCCTCATGTAACAAACCACGTTCCAAGAGTAATCCATGAAAACGTGGCGTTTCAGTACGTTTAGACGGATCACCAAAACGGTCAAACCACAACCAATGCGGACAAGTAAAGTACTTCAAAAACATGCCGCCATTCACTCGCGATCCATGTCCTTCTATCTTTTCCTTCAAATCTAGATCATTCATATCTTAAGGCTGAAATAGGATCTAATTCAGCTGCTTTTTTGGCTGGATAAGCACCAAAGATCGTCCCAATAGCCATAGCCACCAATAGTGCCACTAAAAAAGATGGTAGTGAAACCGCATATTGTAGATCAAAACCGGTATACCTGGCGTAAGCAATAATGGCAATGGTTATGATGGTTCCGGCTAAACCACCCAAAGCCCCACCGAGTGTAGTCAGAATAATCGACTCAGCCAAAAACTGCTGCCAAATAACTGAATTCTTTGCGCCAAGTGCCTTCCTAAGCCCAACTTCACGAATACGCTCAGTAACCGAAACTAACATAATATTCATAATACCGATACCACCTACAAGCAACGAGATAGCTGCCAAAAGACCAAGTAAAATAGTAATAGCATTTGTAACTGTACCAATGGTCTTCATCACCTCGGTGTAGGTATGAATCATGAAGTCATCTTTATCTGGATCAGTAATATTATGACGTCGACGCAATACAGTCGCTACATCTTCGGACACTGACTCAATATATTCCTGATCCGAAACAATCAGATCAATCTCTTGTACATACTCATCACCAGTCAATCTTTTCTGCATTAACCGCAACGGTAAAAGAACAATGGTATCAAAATCCATCGGACCAAAAACACCACGTGGTTCCATTACCCCAACCACTTGCAGATTCATTCCTTTGAGACGAACTTTCTGGCCCACAGGATCTACCTCACCAAATAACTGATCAGCCACCTTACTGCCAATCACAATTACTGGTGACATAGATTTCTCTTCGCGTTCAGTAAAGAAACGTCCACTACCAAGTCGAGCTTGCAGATCAAAAGACATATAATTGGCCGTCGAACCAAAAACCAACGACCGATACTCATTCTCACGAAACGCCACGAAAGCCTGACTACTACTAAAAGCCACCACATCGAGCACATGTGGTAAACCATTCAACGCCTCGGCATCATCGTAATCTATCGACACCACTCTCGACGCAGACAATTGGGATGTAATTGAGCCCTGTGTTGAAAGTCCTGGTGCAGCAGCATTAACCGTCACGAAATTTTTTCCAAACTGATCAACCTGGGCCACAATATAACCTTTCAAACCAAAACCTAAGGAGACAATCAAGGTTACCGAAAAGACCCCAATAGTCACACCAAGCAAGGATAAAATCGTCCTCAGACGATTACGTCTTAGGTTACCTAGAGCCAATCCAATGGTGTTAATAAAAAACTGTCGCATAAATCAAAACTACTCTTCCCTTAGAGCAACGATCGGATCGAGTCGTGAAGCGGTCATAGCCGGAGAAACACCGGAAACCATACCAATTGCAGCCGCCACCACCAGAGCACCGATCACATAAGAGACCGGCATAAAAAAAGTCCAAGAATAGCCATAGTAGCGAACTACCACAGAAACTAAAGCCGAAAAAGCAATGCCGACTACTGCACCAATCGCTCCTCCAGCCAAAGACATAGCTCCACTTTCAGCCAAAAATTGCTTAAGAATACGTCCGCTATTAGCACCTAATGCCTTCCTAAGACCTATCTCACGCCGTCGTTCGCGGACGGATACAAACATAATATTCATTATATTGATACCACCGACCAAAAGTGCGATAGCGGTCACAATTAACAAAAAACCTTTCATTGCTCCGGTCACATTACCAAGTGTTTCTGCTGCTTGCTCAGTACTACCGATAGTAAAGTCATCCTTGGATGGATCAGAGATATGATGACGACGCCTCAACATCTGAGCTGCATCCTCTTTAAGGATGTCTAAATTTGATCCCTCAATAGCTCGGATCCTAATCGCTGATACATAATCAATCCCAGCCACCAGTCGCTGAGCTGTAGTCACTGGCACCAACACCCGATCGTCAAGATTCTGAAAAAAAGCCGTACCCTGCTCCGAGGTAAGACCAACTACGGTATACCTGACACCTTTAACACTTATTGTTTGTCCAACTAAACTACGTTCCGGCGACAGGCTCTCGGCCACCGTTGTACCGACCACGGCAACTCGAGCGAAACGTGCGACATCTTCAATAGTTAAAAAACGCCCTTCGGCCATTTCCAATCCTTCTAATCCTTGAACTTGTTCATTAACACCGACAACCGAAGTCACAGTTGTCTCTCGATCAAGAGAAACAGTTTCAGTTGAATTTACGTATGGCACCACATACTCAACTCCTCTGACATTCTGTAAAGATTCGGCGTCATCAAGTTTTAGTGTAGTCAACACAATACCCAGAGCGATAGGTGGTGGACTATCTTCCTGACTACCACCAGGTGTGACCCCAATTAAGTCACCACCAAACGATGTAACTTGACTTAAAATCAAATCCTGAGCACTAAGTCCAATCGAAGCAACAGCTAAAACGGACATCACCCCAATGATGATGCCCAACATGGACAACACTGCCCTGCTCTTAATCGCCCACAAAGATTTGAGGGCGTAGATAATGTCCTGCCACCAAGAAGTCATAGTGTCAGCTAACTATCTGCCCGTCTTTCATTCGAATAGTTCGGTCCGTAAATTCTGATAAGTAGTCCTCGTGAGTGACCATTAAAATGGTATTCCCTTGCTGATGCAAACCGGTCAGAATGTCCATGATCTCACCAGTGGCCTTCGAATCTAGATTACCAGTCGGCTCATCGGCCAGAATCAAGGATGGGGAATTGATGAGTGATCTGGCGATGGCGACCCGCTGCTGCTCGCCACCGGAAAGTTGATTGGGGTTGTTGTTCAGTCGATGACTCAATCCGACTGTCTCTAAGAGCTGCAATGCGGTCTTTCGTACAGCCTCACGATCTGCGTTAATACTGTAGTTGGTTGGCAGTAACACATTCTCTAGTACTGAAGTTCTAGGTAGTAGATTGAAAGATTGAAAAATGAATCCAATACCCTGATTCCGTGTCAAAGCTAACTCATCATCGGTAAATTCAGTTGAATCACGTTCCTCAAAAAAATACTTACCTCCAGTTGGTCGAGCTAAAAAACCTAAGATATGCATCAGTGTTGACTTACCACAACCAGACGGTCCCATGACCGACACAAACTCCCCTTTTTTGATATTAAGGTCAACTCCACGCAAAGCCTGAATGATAATTTCGCCCTGCGTATATTCCTTAGTCACTCCCTCGAAACGAATCAAGTCTTCCATGTTTTGAGTGATCATTTCTCTAATCGATAGACAACTACATTGTCACCTTCTTGAACTCCAGACGTAATCTCGATGAAGTCCTCGGTTTCCAATCCAGTCGTTACAGTTACTTGACGAACGACATCGCCTATACCCAACAACTCGACATACGGACCATTTTCGTTCTGCTTCAAAGCTCTAACTGGAACTCGCAGCACCTCACTACGCCGGGCGGTTTCGATATCCAAGTCTGCGGTCATACCGGAACGAAGACGCTCATCCTCTTGATCGAAACGTACAGTTGTTTCGTAAAAGATAACGTTATCAATCACTGTTTCAGCTGGCTGAATGGCTACAACCGTACCAGTCCAACCATCACCATCAACAAAGGCATCTAAACTCACCGATACGCGATCACCAATTGATAACTTAGCAATATCAATCTCCGAAATGTTAGCTATCACTTCTAAGTTACCCTTAGCGTTCAGTAAAACAACTGTCTGATTTGGCTGCACACTCTCCCCCATCTCGACCGCAACCAAAGTTACAGTACTATCAATCGGTGCAACAATCAGACGTTTGTTCAAATCGTTCTGTAGTCCAATTAACCTAGCATTCTCGGCTGAGACTAGAGCACGCTGAGCATCAACAACCTCTGGTCTAACACCAGCCCGTTTAAATTCCAGAGACGCCTCGACTTCGGCCAACAAACTCTCATTAGTAGTAACGGTTCGTTCGGCAGTATTGAGTGCAGACTCGGCATTGGAAACCGCAATCTCGGCGCTGATCACATCAGCATCATTCAGACGGATTTGCAGATCTAGATTGGAACTGTCTGTCGATAGTGATTGTATGGCCGACGACAAAGCAGACAGCGCAGTATTGGTGTTAGCGCGATAGGTGGCCAACGAAGTCGCATCGACCCCAATCGCCGAGTTCAGTGCAGAGATTACTGCCTCTAGATGAATCTTGATGTTATTGAGATGCGGCGCCATCACCACATACTGAGCCTTGACTACACTATCGGTCGAGTTAGCTGCGGCTGCCAGACGGGCAGACTCAATCAGAGGCAAGCTAGTCGTAGCCAGACGTCTGGTGCTAATAGCATCGCTCGAGGCTTGAGCATTGTTGACGGTAAAATCAAGAAAGCCGGTGGCGTCGAATAGTGGCGCAGTCAAACGATTAACTGCATCAGCAGCCGAAATGGAAGCGTCATCCATGTCAGTCAAAAACGTGTTAATCTTGACCTCAATTTGAGTCTGGGCTCTATCCTCGGAATTAGCCAAACTTCTCTCTGCGTTAGCCAGTGAAACCTTGGCATCGTCTCGGGCATCCTTCGATGCATCAAGTCGCGACTTGGCGGTCTCTACAGAACGCTGAGTCACAACCAAATCGGTATCGGTTGGACCAGCTTCGTACTCAGCTAGTCGGGCCTGAGCTGATGCCACAGAAGCACGTTGAGCCAGGACCTGGGCTTCAATATCGGCTGTATCTAGTTTAACCAACAATTGACCAGCTTTAACCTCTTGCCCCTCGGCCACAGAGATACCCGTAACTCGACCAGCTACCTCGGGCTGAAGCTGGATCTTGGAGCTCGGAGCAATCGATCCGGTAGCCGAAATAATTTCGACTACGTCTCCATGGTCGACCGTATAGGTCTCAAACTCGACCTGTGGCTTGCGTCCGAGCATAATCATTACCAGAATGATCAATGCAGCAGCAATCACTAAACCAATAATTAACTTTTTGCGGTGTTTTCGAAAATTCATATCAAGATTGGACCAAAAATTGCTGATTGATATCTGGATCACTTTTGAATGTTTAAACCTAAGATGGTTACAAGACTTGAAAAAAGACTCCTGTTAGGTAAGATTAGGCTTATTTGCGATTAAAATCAAGGATTTTTACTTGCGATTCATTGAAACAACTACCAGCATGTTTGACTGGAAAATCGAAAAAAAGCCCATCGTTGCCTTAGCTCCTATGGCCGACATGACTGATTCGGCTTTTTGTCGTATCGCCAAACGACTAGGTTGTCGTATTGTCTTCCGAGAAATGATCAGCGCTGAAGCCTTAGTACGCGAATCAAATCGAACTCTACAAATGGCCGCCTTCTATGACGAAGAACGTCCTATTGTACAACAACTCTTTGGTGCTAATCCGGCAGTCATGGCCGAGGCTACTCGACGGCTTGATGAAAAATTCTCTCCAGATGCTTTCGATCTTAATATGGGCTGTCCGGCCATCAAGATTGTCGGAGGGTTTAATGGAGCAGCGTTGATGCGCGAACCCCAACGCGCAGCCGAAATCATTCGAGTTGTAAAAGCAGCGACCGATAAGCCAGTCTCGGTTAAAACACGCTTAGGCTGGTCTCAGCCAACTGAAATTCTAGATTTTGTCCGTCTAATCGAAGATGCAGGAGCTGATTTAATCTCGATACACGGAAGAACTAAAGAGCAGGGTTATGCTGGTTCGGCCGATTGGAATATGATCGGTCAGGCTAAAAAATTAGTTAGTATTCCGTTGTTAGCCAACGGAGATGTCTTTAGTCCCGAACTAGCTGTAGAAGCTCTACACATCACCGGTTGTGATGGACTACTTATTGCCAGAGGCGCACTAGGTAATCCATGGATCTTTGGACAAATCGAATCCATGTTAACTAACAACACGTACACAATTGTCAGTGATGAAGAAAGGCGGAATATAGTACTCGATCATGCTTGTCTATATGCTGAGATACATAAAGGAGATAGTCGGCCACTCATAACTTTCCGCAAACATCTGGTCTGGTACTACAAAGGTGTGCCGGACGCCAAAGCCAAACGTGAACAATTAACCAAAGTCGAAACAATCGCTGATCTAGAGAGATGTCTCAATGGTTAAAAACTAAGTTTTAAAAATCTAAAACTCAATTCTTGCTTAGAAGTTTTTACTTAACTCCCAAACTAATGATGTTTCGGCTATCCTTTAGTAGAAAGAGAGTACTAACCATTGCATTATGGATATAAAAGTAAGCGATGTCCGTACTTCGCGCCGACGGACAGTTGTTGGTCTAAGCGTCTTTCTGTTGATTTTATTAGTCGCCACAGTTTCGGGACTAGAAGTGTTCTCATCAAAAAATGGATCAGCACAAGTACCTCGAGTTAGTTCGTCAAGTCGAACTGATAACAAAAATGATTCAGAAAACATCAAACAAGCCAATCAACCGCTTCAGGCGACCATTCCAAATATAGGAACCTCAACACCAGTGAAGAATCTAGGACGATCGTTGTCCCTTATGCTAAATAAGGTCATTTCTTCGGACCTATCTGACGATCAGTCTGAAGAATGGAGTAATGATACTTACCTGGATAATGATTCAATTGATCAGTCACAAAATCAGCCGGCTACAACAACATCATCAGACGCAATAAACTCATCATCTACTTCGCCGGATTCATCTGAGTCAAGTAGCGCCAATACCCAAACCAATAATTCTGTTCAAAGTGAGGACACTACTGATCAGGACGATCAACAACTGATAATAAATGATCAAAGTACCGATACGAGTAGGACCGACTCAATTATGCAAGCGATAATCGACTTCTGGTGGAGGCTTTGGGATCTAATCTGGCCAGCAACACGAAATCTGTGGTCAAACATAAAATCTTTATTGAGCATTAGAGTTGAAAATCCGTGATCAATCTCGTGTAAAATTACGTCTAAAAAATAAAAATGCGTCCATTAGGACGTATTTTATTTTCTATTAAAATAGAAGGCTGAACGTGTATTACACACTAGATTGAAATCTGTCCATCCTTCACTGGTAGCTCACTCTCGGATGACACCCGACCCATGACTACGTCACGAAACTGCTTCTCATAAATATCGTACAACGCCAATGTGATGGACAAAGTCAGTGGACCCAAGATGAAACCGGAGAAACCGTAGAACTTTAGCCCACCCAGAATCGAGAGCAGGATCAACAGCGGATGAATCTTGGTCTTGTTCTCCACCAGTTTCGGCTGAAGAAAATTGTCGACTGTACCGATGATCGCTACCGACACTGCTAGCAATCCGATACCGGCAGCCAAATGTCCGCTCAGTAACAAGTAAGCGGCGGCTGGAACGGTTGTGAGCGAAACGCCCAAGACCGGAACGAAAGCAGCTATGCCGGTCATACCACCCCAAAAAAGTGGTGCCGGCACGCCGAAAACCCAGAAAAAGAATCCAGCCAGTACGGCTTTGATCACGCCTAGGACTAAGATACTGCCCATGACCGCACGCACAGCCACACTAATGCGGCTAAACATGATCTCGTCGTACTCGTCAGCCAGCGGCGAGACCGCCAACAACTTCTTTTTGATGCGACTACCATCCTTGAGTAGGTAGTAAACCGAGATCAACATGATCAAAAAACCAAACATGATCGAGAAGGCGTTCGAGAACAACCCGATCAGATTGGAGGACAGTGATTGAGCCACACCACTTGCCAGACCCAAAGCCTGTTCCATGAGGCGTGGGATCTGCGAGTGCAAACTTTGCGGTAGAATGCCGGCCAAATACTCCGGCATGTTGAAGGTTGTCAGCTGACCACGAAGTCCAGCGAAGACACCGACCATCTCCCCGGCCAGTGCTGCTAAGAAAAACGACAGGGGTAGAAGGATGACCACGGCCACGAACAGTACGGTCAGGAAGGCAGCCGAGACCTCCGAGCGGAACAGTCGATGCAGCTTCCGATAAAGAGGTCGAGTGACGATGGCCAGTACGCCGCCGAAGGCTAAAAGCGTCAAATAAGGCCTAAAAACCAGCAAAGTCAAGACCGTGCTCAGAATTAAGACGGAAAGAAAGAAAATTGTTTCGAACCTCTTCTGACTCATAACAACCTAAGTATAGCAAAAAATAAGCTTCAGCGCCAGCCTCCTCTAGTGTGATGGGCTTAACCTGATCCTCCTGATCCGAATGATTTATGGAATAGAAACGCTTTACTTAACACTAAAATTTTGTTTATCTAGACCGAGATTGGTGCCTTGAAAATTCATATATCGGCCAAAAGGCCGACACTGGAGAGAAGGAGAGGAAGGTCATGACCAAGTCATCTGTCCACGTCAACAGCCGAGACTCAGAAGGTATCCGTACGATTGATATCTTTGAGGCCGCCTATGACAGGGCCGAGCTTGATGAGTTTCGCGCACAACAACTCAACAAAAACGGCGATGAACTACAAAAAAGTGTCGCAGAACTCATCGTCAAACTGTCCAGAAACTATCAGTTCACCGACAAGGAAGTCCATTCCGACTGCGCTTACCCGCCGAAGTATGAAGGACCGAAACCGATTACTGACCAGATCAGGGCCATTGCCAAAATCTTCGGTCTCAATCCGAGCCAGGCCCTAGAGTTCGCTCAACGCTTACCCGAACTCCCTGAAGGCGCCGAAGGATGGTTCGCTGTTCCGTCGGTCGACACGCTAACCAAGAAGTTTTTTTTCGAAAGTGACCAACTGGGAGGAAAAGTGCTGCCGAGCGATCCTGCTTGTCAACGCTAAAATTGAGAACTTCAGGCGACTTACCTTCTGGCAAAAGGCACTAGTCACATCGACACATTTTCGGATCCATGTCCGCACAACACGCTCACTCAAAATCATCACCGAAACGCAACCTGGTGACATCCTGATCGTCGCTGCCCAGCTCGGCCTGCGCCATCGTGGTAGGTCACCTCGTCGAGTCCGCGAAATGTACACGGTCAACGAATTCGGCCTCGGGAGTCTCGAAGCTGGATCTATTATATTAACTCATCCCGAACGGCTTGGTGGTTTTCTGGAACTGTCCATGGACTGTCCGGGTGACGAGTTCGCTCCAAATGTCGATGACGGTCATGATGCTAAAATTTTCTCCGGAACACCAAATTACGGCTTCGACATTGGTGGAATCAAATACCGTATCTATGATTTTAGCGCCATCAGCGGTCGCTCCGGCTCGGCCACCGGCTTCCTGCCTACCGGAGTCTAAGCAGAACTTAAAACGGAAGAACAGCAGACATCCAAAAACTTCAGGGCTGCCCCTTATAGACAGCCCTCTTTTTTTGAGAAACCTTCGACCGTTCCTAAGCCGGCTGATCAGTGTCAATCAGCGAACTCCAGAATGAAAATCGATCCCCTGCTGCCAGCGTTGATGACGCCGATCCCAACCCGACCGTATTCCATAGAAAGAATTTCTTGTCTCCAACCGCCGCTCCGGGACAGCCCTCGAAAGGCCAGACCGACCTCTGGAGCATGGGCCAATCTCTCTGTCAGCCGGATGAACGAGACACCGGTCCGCTCGGCCCGGTCCGACGGTGCTTGACCTTCTGGCGTCAGCGAAGATAGGTAGCCGCGACCAAACAGGTCTTCGCCATGCATTCGTGCTGCGGTCACGAGCGACCGATCTATGACGAGTGGCGGTAGTCCGCTCGCTTGCTGTAGATCATTAATCAGTCCAAATAATTCTTCTTCAGCGACCGTATCAGGAAAAGTTTCCTCGGTTGATGACCACAATGCAACAGTTGCAATCTCACCATCACTTACGGTTGTGAAAGATAACGTCTGATAATTTCCCGACCGGTCAGTCAGTCGGTTACCCAATGCCTCAACTGACTGAGCCAGCCTGACTAAAACCGAACCGAACTCCGAATGAAAGATTCTCTGTTTCACAACCGAAGGAAACTGAAAAGAGACGATCAGCGATAACACAAAGGCACTCAAGATCAATCCTTCGACTGCAGCCAGGAGTAATCCAAAAGGACGATTCCAAGCCGACTTCAACCAACTAGTCGGCAGTCTGGCGCAAAGATGTCCTATGGCCAGCGGCGTCAAAATCTCCACTGCCGTCCAGACTGCTAAAAACGACAATGGTTTGGCTAATGGCAACGATAAACCGAATCCAATCGACAATGCTCTTCCAACCGGACCATAAGACACGACTGCGGCCAACAATCCAAAAATCAAACCAGACATTTCAAATAGCACAGTCACTGCACCCTTACGATAACCATGTACGACAAAAAAGATCAGCAGTATTACTAACAACAGATCCACTAAATTCATCACTGTACTTAGCATGAAGACATTATAACAGAAGAACCCATCCAAAGAGATGATCGGGGTCCATTACCGAACCAAAATCAAACTGTATTTTTTACAAAACAAAAACTCCCAGCTTTCGTCTGGGATGTGGTTTAGTGTCAATTACAAAAGTACCCTGACCTAATTCAAGCTAATGTGTTCCCAAGGAAACTCGTCACGACCGAAATGACCGTAAGCCGCAGTCGGACGGAAAATCGGCCGCCGCAAACCTAGCCGCTCAATGATAGCCATAGGACGAAAATCAAAATGTTGTTTTAGATATTCTGACAAATCACGACCATCACCAGACTTGGCCTCCAACATTACTGGTTGTTCGCAACCAATAGCATAAGCCACTGTCACCAAACAATTCTTGGCCACACCGTTAGCAACTATATTCTTAGCAGCAAATCGCGCCATGTAAGCGCCGGACCGATCGACTTTAGTTGAGTCCTTACCAGAAAAGGCTCCACCACCATGAGGAATGATACCGCCATAAGTGTCGACCATAAGTTTTCTTCCTGTCAGTCCGGTATCAGCCGCGAATCCACCAGAAACAAACGAGCCAGTCGGATTAATCAATAGATTGCGCTCTTTAATCGTACCCACGGTTGGTATAATTAAATGCTCGTTCAACAGCGAACGAATCTGTTCTTGATCCATGCCCTCCGCATGCTGTGTTGAAACCACCACCGTATGTACATCAGTACCATCAACAGTCACCTGCGACTTACCGTCCGGTCGCAACCACTTAAAGCCAGAATGATGACGTCGCAAATTGCTCAGCCCCCAAGATAACCGATGTGCCAAAACTACCGCTCGAGGCAGAAACTCCGGAGTCTCGACGGTGGCATACCCATACATAATGCCTTGATCACCTGCACCACCAATATCTACACCACGTGCGATATCTGGTGATTGTTCCTCAATGTTAGTAAAGACCTCAATATCATCTTCGTAGCCAATCTCCTTATAAACCGCTTGAGCAACCTGAGCTGGATCGACCTCGGCCGTCGAGCTAACCTCACCACCAATCATTACCGCTCCGTGAGAACCAAAAACCTCCACCGCCACACGGCTTCTGGGATCCTTAGCTAGGTAGGCATCGAGAATAGCGTCCGCGATCTGATCGCAGATTTTATCCGGATGGCCTTCGGTTACCGATTCGACAGTTTTCATAACAAGAGGATGTACTTGTCGTGACTGCTGTTTCCAGACGATTTGACGAACTAAAATGGCCAAAACTACCGACAAACAGCTGCCCTCAGGTGCCTACCTTATACGATAAGTCGCTATCGTGCAAGAACAGTTTTAAAGAATGTTGTCATCACAATCAAAACGTAATTAAAGAAAAACAAACATAAAATCTGCTATCCGAATGACAAGCGAACAAAAAAGGTGCCCAATAGACAGGCAACTTAATCAGAAAACAATAAAATGCATCGACATTTAGACGTCGCGCAAGAACGATCCTTTCTTCCAATTAGCCAAACGTCGACGCACAGCTCGAATCTCCCCGGACTCGTCGAGTTCGATTGTCTCGTCATCATAATCCGGGTCAGCGAACAAATGGACCGAACCGGAAACTCCGTTCGATTCCTCATCAGGCAAATCCAAGTATGACTTATCAACCTCAGTAATAAACATTGATGGATACTCGATACCACCATCAAAACCAGCTCGTCGCGGATAGCACAAAAACAAACGCTGTTTAGCCCTAGTCACTGCAACATAAAAGAGCCGACGCTCTTCTTCCAAACCACCTGGTTCAGCAAAAGCCCGTTGATTAGGAAAACCAGAACCAGTCAAATGCAATACAAAAACCGTATCCCACTCAAGACCTTTGGACTGATGAATGGTTGATAAAACAATCCGACGTACATTCTTTCTATTGCGAGCTGTCGAAGTTGCACCCTTAGTATACAAAGCATCGTTCAATGCAACCTCGGCTAAAAAGTCGACTGTTGAATCATACCCATCAGCAAATGAAGCCAGCTGGCCAAGATCCTCCAATCGTTCTCGGGCATTGGGGTACTCGGCATTCAAATAACTAACGTACGATGAATCGAGTAATGAACGTATCATATCGGCCGGCCGACCATCGGCCGACACCAACCCGTCAAGTACTTCTTTTAGATCGCGCCAACCAATAGCAGCCCGCTTACCAGCAACCGATTCAATAGTTGGTGTAAGCAAGGCCTGAGCCAACGAACCAGAGGCTAGCACTGCAGCAAAAATACGATCAGAAGTAACCTCACCAATCCCCTGCTGGAAAGATAATACTCGTCGCCAAGCCGACTCATCAGTAAAATTGTGAGCTAAACGTAGAAACGCTAACACATCCTTAACATGTGCTCGTTCGAAGAAGCGTAGACCACCACGATACTCATACTCCAACCCACGCTTCATTAATTCAAACTCCAGAGCCTGAGAATGATGAGTAGCACGAAATAAAACAGCTATCTCGTGCGGATCTATTGATACATCCTTCGTGAGTTCCTCAATCTTACCAGCAATAAAATTCGCCTCAGCTGCTGCAGATGGCATAGATATCACACGTGGCAACGATGACCCAGGCCTAACCGCTTTCAACTGCTTAGGAAACTGATCGACATTTCGCGAAATAACATCATTGGCCAAATCAAGAATCTCAGGTGTAGATCGATAATTTGTTTCGAGTCTAAACTGTTTAGCTCCAGGAAAATGGCTTGGAAAATCCAAAATATTCCTAACATTAGCGGCACGGAAAGAATAAATACTCTGAGCATCATCACCAACCGCTAGTACATTGCCATGCACGCTGGCGATCAATCGTACAATACTATCCTGAAGTGCGTTCGTATCCTGGTACTCATCTACTAAGATGTAACGAAAACGAAAAGCTACAGATCGACGAATGTCGGCCTCGTCTGATAGTAAGAAATAAAGATGCAGAAGTAGATCATCAAAATCCATGGCGTTAGAATTTCGTTTCTTGTGATCGTAAGTTTCGAGGATACCAACAATATCTTTCTCAAGATGTATGAAATCCGGATATCGACGTTCTAAGACCGAACTAATTGAAACCATGGCGTTCTTAGCATAACTAGCGATGGATTGCACAACAGCTGGCGATGGAAAACGATTCTCCTTGCTATCCAAAACCGACTCTCGAATGCAAGTTTTTATCATGGCTTTAGCATCGTCCTGATCAAGAATGGTAAAACTTGGACTAAAACCCAAACGATTGGCGTGTAACCGCAACAATCGGTTAGCAATAGAATGAAAAGTACCGCCCCATAGTCCAGCAACTTCTCCCCGACCAGACAACAACTCACTAATGCGTCCCATCATCTCATCAGCGGCTTTGTTGGTGAAGGTTAAAAGCAATATCTCATCCGACCGCACTCCACTACCGATTAGATAAGCAACTCGGTAGACCACAGTCCTGGTCTTACCAGAACCAGCACCAGCCAAAACTAAACAAGGACCATCACCCTCGGATACCGCTCGATACTGCTCATCATTCAGTACAGCTCGAAAATCTAGTCCGGTCTGATTCTGACCGACCGAGACTGAAGATTTTGTCTTAATATTGATACATTCGTTCATTTGCACTGTATCTACCAATGATTAACGACTTGTACTATACCTTCGTCATGCCACGACCGGCAACCTCTACTTGCCTTGGCAATATACTAACTAAAAAGGATAACCACTGGACAATGGTCATCCTTTTAATTTCCTTTGTTTTACCAAGAACCCCCTCCACCACCACCGAAACCACCACCTGACGAACCACCAAAACCACTCCCGCTTGAGCTACGTTGAGGTGTCGAGCTAACAGCCCGAGACAAACCAGATTGCAGATTACTAATCGACCGACTAAAAATAACAGCATTAAAGCCGGCGGACATGGATTGACCTTCATACCATCCAGGAGGTGACAGGGTGATATTCTTGAATGCCTCCGACCACTTATCGACCACCCCAAACACCATGGCATAAGGCAACCAACGTTCAAAGACATTCTCGCTCTCTTGCCACTTGAGGCGATATTTCTCGGCTGTGCTGAGATACTCACGGAAACCGCGAGCATGATCATAAACACGAACACCTTCAGCGGTCTTGCGTGGCATATATGCTCCAAAAATCATGACCAGCACACCAACCAAAGCAACTCCAACCGCTACCAAAGTTCCGTTCAGCCAATCTTCGGAAAGCCAACCATTACTCATTACAAAACCAATGAGTATCGCCAATAAAATCAAACTACCGCCAATACCACGATACTTAAGACGCGTCTTCTCTGGGCTATCAGTAAAATATCGTCCGGCCACAGCTTGAGTGTATAACCTCTGTCTGATGAGAGGTAAATTGCCATCAAACGCATACCGATCAGTCAAATGCTTGAGCGTGACCTTCTCGCTAGATCCAAACATAACGTTCAAAATCTTGACCTCGTGTTGCTTCAATGTCTCATCCTTAACAAATCCTGGCTTGAGTAATGTAAATTCAAAATTCTTCTGCGATAAAAAAGCCTTCGGTAGTTCGGTTATTTTCAAGTAGCCACGTACCGCCAAATCGACAATAGTTACGATAATTTCTTCGGTTCCAATATGTTCACTAAAAACTGTACTAACCTCAGCTGGAGTCAGATGATCTGGTGGATCGTATTGTACGACTAGTGTCCCAGCGCCTTCGGGGTCTCGTCCATACTTCCACCAACGGTTCAGGAGAAAAATACAAGCAAGAAGTGGTAAAAGTATGACGACCAAAAAACCAACAATATTCGGTCTAATATAATCGGCCCAAAGCTCGGGGTGTTGCGGTGCAATAAACGCTACTGCCCCTTTCGGTCCCCAACCCACCACCAAAGTTAGTGGATCATTGGATGAAAAATTCACATCCAACCCAGCTGAGTTAATTTCACAATTTTGATCAGTCGAACCGACTATACCAGTGTAACAATCGGTCACTAAACTAGTTTCATTAACTGCGCTCGGTAGATGAACTATGGCACTTACCCGACTCAACGGAACGTCCCAATCATTACCAGTCACATTCCAATAAATTTCATCGTGATTATCAAAATAACGAATAGCGCCGATAGCTCGATAAGTAATCACATAACGTTGAACACCGGTCACTGTCTGATTAGGATCCCCTATCCTGACACGTATCATAGATCTTGACCTCTCTAGCTCGTAGGGCCAATCCTCAACTGACACAACTTCGATTGGCACTATCACCTGCTCCCCATTGTCGAGCTCATAACGCACCGGCAAATCACGAAAGATACCGTGCCGTTGAGTCGAGAAACTATAATCAATGGTTTCGACCACGGTGAGTATGCCGTCCGAGCCAACAGTCAACTCAGCATGAAAGGCTTTTACCTCCTCATACCCATCCTGTGCAAACGATGCATGTGCAGGTAGCAGTAATACCAAGCCGAGCAGTAAGTAGACTAACCACCACTGCTGTTTTTTAAATCTTCCCATATAAAAAATGGATAAACGTGGCTATTAGGTCAACGCTTCAGATAACGGGACTTGTTGGAATTATGTTCCTGTAGTGTGCGAGCGTAATGCACATCACCTTCGGTGTCGGTCAAAAAATACCAAAAAGTGTTTGATTCCGGATTAAACGCTGCCTGAATAGCTTCAACCCCTGGATTACCGATAGGTCCGACTGGTAATCCACGATAAAGATAAGTATTAAACGGTGAGTCAAAACGTGTATCTTCATAACTAACTGACGGGCTATCACCGTTAGTCGCATAATTGACTGTAGAATCAGCTTGTAAGGGCATACCTACATCCAATCGACGCCAAAAAATATCAGAGACTAAACCCATATCCTCGACTCCGCGCACCTCTCGTTCCAAGATACTAGCCATGGTTACTATTTCGAATAATGTTCGATCCGAGGAAGTGATCGCTGTTTTCGATTCTAACCAAACCTTCTGTCCAAAATTGTCGAGTAATCGATGAATTACATCAGACGCACTAGCATCCCGATAAAGACGATAGGTGTCAGGGAAAAGAAAACCTTCTAATCCAAGCTGATCTGGCACATTCATCAAGAAGTCATACTCATTTTTTAAACGCTCCATAACTGAAGGATCTACACTACCCACAATGGCCGGCTGCCCAGTTAATACAAACAGATCATCGGCCGCCTTATCTAATCCCAAACCAACCAACGAACTTTGTAAATCACGCAAAGTCTCTCCTTCACGAAGTAGTAAAGTTACCTCTAATCCGGCCTCATCTGGTTCGGCTAGACGTCTGATAATTCCACTGTATGACCTCACTCCGGTTAGATCGTGCTGTCCGGGTTGAATCCTGGTGGATAATCCACTCCACAACAAAGACCAATGAAAAACTGTTCGATTGCGCACATACCCGGCCTCAACCAAACGGCCGATTACGCTATCGACACTTTCACCCTCACTAACAACAAACAATCCATTGTTGTCCGACAATGAACCGGGTATGAAAAAATAAGCGCCTGCTAACACCAGCATGGTTAGAACCACCCACACCAAAATCATCATCTTTGAACTTTTTTTCATCATCTTTAAAGAAAACTCTTAAATTTCTCGTCTGCCTTGAGTCGATCAACAATCGACTTTACCTCATGAGCTCGCTCCTGCGGACAAATCAGTAGAGCATCACCAGTATCTACTATAATCATGCCAGAAATACCTACAGTAGCTACCAATTTCCCTTCCGGACAGTGTATCAAATTACCGACCGAATCTATTTCTATATAGCTACCACGAACTACATTCTCCTGATGATCTCTAGCCAAGACCTCGCGCACAGTCCGCCAATTACCAATGTCCATCCAACCGAACTCAGCAGGAATCACTAATAGTCGTTGTTCCTTTTCTAAAATTCCGTAATCGATACTAACTGCCGGCAGGCGACGAAAGCAATCATTAATTATTTTAGTCTCGGTTTCAGAACCAAATGAAGCACGCATTTGAGAAAACAACTCAGCGTGTTGAGGTAAATGTAGACGATAAAGCTCCAAAAAAGAACGAACGCATCCCACGATCAATGTCGGATTCCAAAGATAACTTCCGTCGGCCAGGTACATTTCTGCGGTTTTACGATCAGGCTTCTCAACAAATCTCTCAACCTCGTAAATTTCCAAACCATCACCACCATGTCCTAATCGTGAGGCTAACTTAATGTAACCATAACCAGTTTCCGGATAGGATGGACGTAAACCAATAAGTGCGGTCCTACTAGGATCAGCCGTCACTGCTCGGCCAGCAGCGGAGATGACCGCATGGTATGCATCAGGGTCACGGACATGAGCATCGGAATTAATGATCACAAAATTCTCATCTGGCCGATCGACGGATAATCGTAATAAGGTGTAACCAATAGCCGCTGCCGTATCCCTACGACAAGGCTCTTGCATAATGTGATCAATAGATAACTCCGGTAGTTGTGACAATACAGCTGCAACTTGATCCTCAGCTGTGGCGACATAAATATCCTCAACCTCGAATTTGGATCTAACTCGAGCGTAGGTTGCCTTAAGCATCGAAAGTGGACCGACGATGGCCTCAAGTTGCTTGGGGCTATTTTGTCTGGAAACCGGCCACAATCGTGTTCCACCTCCACCGGCCAAAATAATGGCGATCATATAGATGATTGATCATGAAAATCCATAGAAGGAGTACGTTTCCTGAGGAGGAACTGCAATAAACGATCTCGATCGTCAAACTTTTTTCCGATAACGGCCACAGCCACTGCCCAGGATGTCCCTAATGCAGCGCCGACCAGAACATCAATCGGAAAATGAACACCAACAAAGACGCGACTCAGTCCAACCACTGCAGCCACTATCAAAGCCGGAATACCCAGTCGACGATTAATCATTAACACAGATACAGCCACTGCAAAGGCTAAGGTGGTATGATCTGACGGAAACGATTTAGCAAAAAGTGGCGGATCAATAAGTAAGTTAACACCGTCGAGCGACGCGAAAGGACGCAAACGAAAAACAACCAGTGTCATAATTAGACTATCCATGGCAGACAATAAAACAACAACCATTGTTCGTAGACCAATCACTAACCCAGAAACTGCTGTTGTTGAGTCGACACCCTCTCTTAAACGACACCAGGACATCAAACCCAACCAGACCACAGCCCCCACCAAAACATAGATCAGCCATCTGGCCGCAAACACAGCGACAAAATCCAGCACTTGATTGGTGCCGGCCAAACCGTTGATTAATCTAAAAAAATCTAGATCAAAAGTGGAAGTTGTCATGGATTCAAGTTACAACGAATGACCGAGATTTGGCAAAGATGACTGCTTGAACCTTCATTAAACAAAAAACGGCCGAGTGGCGGCCGCAAGAGCGTTAATTGGGGTTAGTTTGACAGAAGATCAACCTGACTTACAGGTTGATCCTGAAAAGCTTCCAGAGGAGTCGTCACGAAAACATGATCCGTGTCAACCCTGTAGAACCTTCTGGCAGTGCCTTCAGTCACAGGATTCACGGATACAGGCACATCCGTTAGTTTCAAAACATCGTGCCATTTTAGAATATCCAGATAAACCTGCACCTTAGTTCCGTTAGATTCTACCCCAAGCTGTTTTAAAGCTTCCTCGACTTTTTTCACTATCGTAAAAAAGCCAAGAGGTTTACTGGGTTTAAGTTCAGACACCAGCACACCGACAATTTGCCTCAATACCATCAAATGTTTAAAAGCCTCATGATCACCGTTGGGTTGTGTCTGCCCTTCCTTAAGCATTATAGATGCACGTCTAAGTGGAGTATTTTCACTTGACATGCGATTCTCATAGATCAGATACCCATCCGATGCGTAGACCAATTCAGAGATACTAGTTAATGTTGGCACTACAATAAAGACTTGTCGCCCCCTGTTTCTAACCGACTGTACAGCCGGTATAAAATCACGGTCGAGACTAGCAAACAAGAGCACATCGAAATCAACATAACTCGACAGAAAACCGAGATGATTGATTATCTTGAAATCAGCTGTGTCTTTATCTCTCGATAACCGAGGGCAATCAACTACTTCAAAACCACTCTTATAAAGAATGGTTCGTTCTTGAAGATTTAGAGAAGACACATCAACGAAGGTTGAGGCGATGATAACTTCTCCCAACTCCCTAGCCATGACCATTAGTACCGCCGGGAGAAATGCCATACCCAATCCAGCGCAAGTGAACTTTTGATTGTCAAAGTCAATGACCACGGCAATTCTATTGACTCTCCTGTGACCCTGGCCATTGTTACCATGTTCGTAATTCGACATCTTTCCCTCCATCCCATTCAAATCAACGGTTCGATGGGATCGAGATACCTTACATCATGAATCGTTTTCTGACAATAGTCGATGACCTAATTCGCTCTAACTCGAGTCTAACCGCCTATTTCTGACATTTGGGACAAAAATGTGTACCTCGACCACTAAGGCGGATTTTACGAATTAGACCATCGCAACGAGAACATAATTGACCATTCCGACCATAAACCTCCAGCTTTCTTTCGTAATCACCCCGATGGCCAAAAGCGTCTCGATAAGAATCAACTGACGTACCACCGATTCGGACTGACTGACGCAAAATTTTTCTAATTGATTCATGCAGCAGCCGAATCTCATTCGCTTCGAGCGTTCCAATCAAACGATCTGGTCTAATGCCAGAACGCCACAAAGTCTCGTCTGCGTAAATATTGCCCACTCCGACCACACACTTCTGCGACAGAAGCAATGGCTTAATAGCTGACCGCCTAAACTTTCTAAGGCAATCAGAAAATAAATTTAACTTAAAGTCCGGAGATAATGGTTCGGGGCCGTATTTAGCAGGACCAAACACTAGACGCTCTAAATCATCAGTACGAAACAAGTGCAAATAACCAAACTTTCGGACGTCATCAAAAAACAAAACATTATTACCGGACAATCGAAAAATAATGTGAGTATGTTTACCCGGCTCGCAATCCGAATTAACTAGTAGTAACTTACCGGTCATCTTCAGATGCACGACTAATACGTCACCCCCCGACAATCTTAAAAGAAGTAATTTAGATCTTCGTCCGACAGATAGTACACGGCGCCCAGCCAAACGTTCGACAAATTCGCCAGAATCCAAATTCAACCGTCCAGAAAAACGTACATCAACTGAATTGATGCGACGACCTACGATTGTCTGTTCCAGTTGACTGCGCACAGTCTCTACTTCTGGCAATTCTGGCATGATAGAAAAAATAATGGCCGGACTTGTCCGGCCAAACCAATCTAAGTCTCAAACTAGATTAGTGGAGAGCCGGTCATACCCTCTGGTTTTTCAATTCCCAATAACTTCAAAATTGTAGGGGCAGTATCAGCCAACATTCCGACCGGTGTCATGAGTGACAGATCACCACCAATACCCTCACCACCACCCGGTGCTGCTTGACCACGCCAATGCTCCCCAATCACGATAAACGGCACTGGATTGGTACTATGCTCTTTATCCATCTCACCGGTCTGCAAATTCAAAACTTCCTCGCCATTACCATGATCGGCTGTAATAACGACAACGCCACCCCGCGGTAAGACTGTATTAACAATCCGTCCAACACACTGATCAATCGTCTCACAACCCAACTTAGTTGCCTCAAAATTACCAGTATGTCCAACCATATCAGCATTAGCAAAGTTTGAAATAATCACATCAAACTCCCCCTTTTCTATTTCTTGCAAAATACGCTCGGTAATCTTGATAGTAGACATCTCCGGAGCCTGATCATATGAAGATACACGCGGCGACGGAATAATAACCCTCGTCTCACCCGGGAATTCCTCTTCTCTTTTACCATTAAGAAAGAAAGTTACATGAGCGTACTTTTCTGTCTCGGCGATATGTAGTTGTTTTAGTCCAGCCGCGGAGATGACCTGAGCTAAACAAACATCTATCATCTCCGGTGGAAAAACAACTCTAACCGGTAGGTCCTTTTCATACTCGGCCATAGTACCAAAAAACAATTCTGATACTTGCTGACGATCAAATTTAGAAAATGATGGATCGACAAAGGCGGTGGTAATTTGTCTGGCCCGATCGGGACGAAAATTAGCGAAAATAATGGCATCTCCATCCTTGACTGGACCGACCGGCTGACCATCACTTCCGACTACAACAGTTGGCACAAACTCCTCGTCATAAACTTCCGCAGCATAAGAATCCTCAAGTGCTTTAACTGGATCGTTGCAGGTATTCCCGGTAGATTGACCAACGATGACGTTATAAGCTTTTTCTACTCTATCCCAACGATTATCGCGATCCATGGCATAGAACCGCCCACTAATCGAACCAATTCTACCAACACCAAGCTCGGATATCTTATCTTGAAGCTGACGAATAAAATCGACGCTAGAATTAAACTTGGTATCACGACCATCAGTGAATACGTGCACCACTACATTCGAGAGTTCTTGTCTTTTGGCGAACTCTAGTAAGGCGTGAATATGTGCATCAGAACCATGCACATTGCCCGGACTGAGTATACCCATGATATGCAAGGTTTTCCTGCTCTTTTTAACATGTTCGGCCGCAGCCAACAAAACTTCATTTTCAAAAAAACCACCATTCTGAATAGATAAGTTGATCCTCGGAAAAGTCTGATAAAAAATGCGCCCAGCCCCAATGGTGAAATGTCCAACTTCAGAATTACCCATCTCTCCCCAGGACAAACCAACAGCTTCACCTGAAGCCAGTACAGTCATAGTTGGAAAAGAAGAAACGATCTCATCAAGGTAGGGTGTAGTTGCAGCCTCAATCGGGTTTCCTGGTCCAGACTGAGCGACGCCCCAGCCATCCAAAATCAAAAGTACCACGGGTTTTGGTCTGTTATCGGCCATATCAACGTCTGTGCAAAAGTGAGATGCCGGTCATCTCAGTTGGTTTAGGGATATCCATAATATCCAATATTGTGGGAGCTGCATCAGCTAATCGACCGTTGTCTAACTTACATCTGCGCAGTTGCTCATTTATCACCACAAATGGAACCGGATTAGTGGAGTGCTCGGTGATTACTTCGCCTGTCTGTTTGTTACTCATCTGTTCTGCATTACCATGATCACCAACAATAACCAGAGTTCCATTCCGAGCTAACACTTCCTTAGAAAGGAGTCCAAGACACTCATCAACATAATTCACTGCCTCCATAGTCGCTGGAATATTTCCAGAATGCGCCACCATGTCAGCATTGGCTATATTCAAAGCAATAAATCCATTATAACCTGTCCGAAGTCGTCGAATTACTTCGTCAGTTATGACCCCAGCTCGCATCTCAGGACTCAAATAGTGATGCGGAACAAACTGTGACGGAATACACATACGTTCCTCGTCGAACCTAACTTTAGAGTAACCACCATTCAAAAAATACGTAACATGAGCAAACTTTTCGCTCTCAGCAATGTAGAGCTGTTGCAATCCGTGTCGACCCAGAACCTCAGTCAATCCCATTCTGACATCCCGACTCGGAAAGGCAGTCATGATATTATCCAAATCCGGCCCAAAATCAGTCATGGCTACAAAACAAATATCTTTCAAGACCTTCTTACGATTAAAGGCTCTCTCATTACGGTCATTAAACTTTTTTTGAATGAAGGTTTTAGCCAATTGCCTAGCTCGATCTGATCTCAAATTATAAAAAATTATTGAATCTCCATTTTCAACCGTGCCAACTGGGTGGTTGTCATTATCAACAATAACTGTCGGTAGAATAAACTCATCAGTCTCACCACGATTATAACCGCGTAGTATGGCGATACCCGGATCTGGTGCAGCTAGTCCTTCACCACAAACAATAGCGTTGTAAGCATGTTCAGTACGAACCCACCACTTATTCCGATCCATGGCATAAAAACGACCCATGATCGTGGCAACCTTTTGACCTTCGGACAACTGCTTCTCCAAGAGATGTAGTAGCTTCGGTGCGGAATGCGGCGATGAGTCTCGTCCGTCAGTAAAAAGATGAAGTCGTACCTCTTGTTGATGCTCCTCTCTAAGCATCCGAAGTAATCCGTAAAGATGGTCGGGTGAAGCGTGTGCACTGTTACCATTCGACATTAAACCCATTACATGCACCCGTGAACCGTTTTTACCAGCATGCTTGATTGCCTCCTTAAGAGCTGAATTCTTGAAAAACGTCCCGTCTTTAATCGCTTCAGTAACATAAAGTATATCCTGCCGAACAATCCGACCGGCACCTATGTTAGAATGTCCAGCTTCAGAATTTCCTTCTTGGTTTGCTAATAAACCAACATCCAAACCATGAGCTAACATCTGTGTATGTGGAAAACGTCGCTGTAGTGCATCAAGTTGTGGAGTCTTAGCTAAACGAATAGCATTGCCCCGACCAACTGGACCAATCCCCCACCCATCAAGGATCGCTAAAACCACCGGATCAGACTTACTAGAAGCAGGAACAGAATCAATAGACCTCAATTTGGGTCCCTTTTTATTATTAATTTTGGGAGTAATAATATGATGTTTCGGCATGGGCATATTATATAGTAAGCCGAAGCTAAGTTGAATGAAGCTATAAAACCGGCCAAATTTAGGCCTTCAAATATTGATAATATCCTCGAGAATCAATCATCGGACAAAAAATCAATCATTAGACAAAAAACACCGTTCCAAAACGGTGTCTCTTTTGTTTACTCGTCGCTTTACCGAAAATTCAATTCTCTTTCGATCTCCATTAGACGATTATACTTTTCCAAACGCTCACTACGAGACAATGATCCAGTCTTGATAAACTCAGAATTAACCGCTACTGCCAGATCAGCAATGAAGGTATCGATCGTTTCACCAGAACGATGCGAAATCGAAGTCACATAACCGTTAGCATGTGCTAATTCAATTGCATCGATAGTCTCCGAAAGAGAACCAATCTGGTTAACCTTAATCAAAATAGCATTTGCAACTTTTTGTTTAATGCCGCGTTGCAATCGTTCGGCATCGGTAACAAACAAATCATCGCCCACCAAGGTCAACTTGCCTCCTAAATGTTTGGTCTGCTCTGTCCAATTATCCCAGTCATCCTCAGCTAGTCCATCCTCCAGTGTCATAAATGGATACTTCTTAATCCAACCGGCATAGAGCTCGGTTAGTTGTTCGGCGGTCAATGACTTACGATCAAGTTTCAACTCATAACGACCATTCTTTGCATCATAAAACTCTGATGCCGCAATATCCGCACCCAACTTGATATCTTTGCCTGGTCGATAACCCGCCGCTTTAATCGCTTCCATTATCAGATCAAACGCCTGTTCATTTGATTTGAGGTGTGGTGCGTAACCACCTTCATCACCAACTGATGTTTCATAACCATTCTCCTTCAAAATTTTCTTCAGAGCATGAAAAGTTTCAGCTCCGGCTCTGACTCGTTCTGCAAACTTTCGTTGTTGTGGAATAATCAGGCATTCCTGAAAATCAATAGCCCAGTCGGCGTGACGACCACCATTCAATACGTTCATCATCGGCAGTGGAAGCTTGAAACCACGATAAACCAATCTATAAGTTGAACGGATATAGGAATAGAGAGGCTGTTTCTTAATCACCGCACCGGCTCTAGCCGCAGCCAAAGATACACCTAAAATGGCGTTTGCTCCCAAACGCGACTTATTATCTGTGCCATCCAGTTCGATCATCGCTTGATCAAGAACTTGCTGACGAGTGACATCGAGACCAACAAGACGTTTAGCAATCGACGTATTTACATTCTTAATCGCCTTCAAGACACCTTGACCTCTATACCGCTTAGGATTACCATCGCGCAACTCCAATGCTTCATGCGTTCCTGTCGACGCACCTGAAGGAACAGCTGCCACAGCACTGACTCCACCTTCAACCTCGATCTTAATCGAAATAGTAGGATTGCCACGCGAGTCTAAAATCTCGTACCCTGTAATCTTTTTGATCTTTTTTGCCATATCTATCTTATTATCTTTCAAGGAAAGGAACCCTAATCAAGGAGTGGGGCTATTCCCGGTAAAGTCTTACCAGTTAGATACTCAAGCATAGCTCCACCACCTGTAGAGATGAAATCAACATGATGGGCCATACCTGTCAGTTCCAGAGCAGTTATCGTTTCACCACCTCCAACCACTCCGAAGGCTCGACCACTGGCTCGAGCAGCCACAACACGACCTAAAGCTATTGTTCCATGACTGAATTGATCGATCTCGAACACTCCCATCGGACCATTCCAAACAATGGTTTGTGCACGCTTTAGTCGTGCAGCAAAATCACGGACAGTCCGAGGACCAATGTCAGGCACATATTCATTACTACGAACATCATCAATGTCCGAAACACGCACTTTGGCTGCACCTGAAACCGACGAAGCAGCTAACAAATCGCAAGGTAGTATAATCTTACGATTCTTAATCAACTTACGAGCAGCAATCATCTCACTACGTGAAACAACCGATTGCCCAACCGATAAACCACTGGCACGAATAAAACTATTAGCCAGTCCACCACCAACCAAGATCTCGTCAGCTACCTTAAGTAACTTCTTTAATGTTGGTAGTTTAGTTGAAACCTTGGCCCCGCCCATCAACACAACAAACGGACCAACCGGACGACGCAGTAAACGATCAAGATTATGAATCTCACTCTCCATCAATCGACCAGCATAACTCTTCAGATAGTGAGTAATACCGACATTCGAGGCATGCTTACGATGGGCATCAGCAAAAGCATCATCTACATATAAATCACCAAAAGAAGCCAAACGTCGAGAAAAAAAACGATCATTTTTCTTTTCACCAGGATAAAAACGAATGTTCTCTAACATGGCCACCTGGCCAGCCTTAAGACCAGTTAAAAATTTTTCCGCTTCATGACCGATAGTAATATCGTCGCGGATGAAAAGTACTTTGCGACGTAGAAGTTTCTCTAGACGACCAACTATCGGTGCCAGTGATAACCGTCGATCCCATCCCTCGGGACGACCAAGGTGTGAAACTAAAACAACCTTAGCCTTGCGACTAGCCAGATATCTAATAGTCGGCAGCGAAGCACGCAGTTTGGCATCCGCATGCGGATCAACCTTGTCTCCTTTCAGTGGGACATTATAATCGACGCGCACCAAAACACGTCGCCCTTTCAACTGCGATAGGTCATCTAAATTTCTGATCCCCATAGCAAAGAAATCTTTATGAATGACTGCATTATAGCACCTTATTCCGCTGATTGCTGCTAAAAACAAAAAAATCGAACAGTTCGATTCATTCAATTCGACCAAACCCGATCAATAAACAACTTCAAGCTGTACAATCTCTGGAGGATTAAAAAGTCTAGCCCTAACAGTAGATTCACCTACGCCAGAAGTAATGAACAAACTCATTTTTCCATAAGGAAAAAATCCCTGATCATACTGTTGTCCGAGAGTGGTTGGCAGTGGAACACTCGGACCAATGAATGGCAAACGTACCTGTCCACCATGCGTATGACCCGAAATCATCAAATCAACACCATTATATTCTGCTCGATCAGCTGGGTCTGGATTATGCACCGCCAAAATTACTGGCACACCACTAGGAATCCTTTGAAAGGTAGTTTCCCAATCCGGCGTTCCGTACCAGATATCATCCAATCCAGCTAAAACCGGACCGTTCTCACCTAAACGAACCCATTCATTGGTCAGTACTTCCACACTCTGACTCTCTACAGCTCGTCTTACATCAATTGCACCGACACGATAGTCAGTATTACCTAGTACAGCGAAAGTACCAAGCTGACTTTCAATCTTATTTAACGGAACCAACTCTCTCAAACCATGCTCACCATCAACGATATCACCTAAAACCACCACTACATCCGGCTCCAGGGAATTAATGCGATTAATCACTTTTTGCAACCAATCAGCATGTCGATACAAACCCAAATGAGAATCAGAAACCAAAACCAACGACAAGCGCGAATCACCCGGACCAATAATGATTGATTGATGTCTAACAACCAAACGATGTGGCTCAACGAGACTTCCATATACCATGACCAGCCAAATTAGTGACAGTAGTAATACTAAAAAGACATGAGGGCCGCGAGCCATGATCCTAACCCAACGATATCTAAACCAAACTAAATACAACGGCACACCAGCTAGTACCAAAACAATAGTCAAATCAAACCAAAGCGAAAGATTCACAGGCTCTGTGCTAGTCGAACAAACACAGTATTACTTCTCTAAGCCGCGGCCAATTTGCTCAGCCATCTCGGCAAGCCGCATTGAATATCCCCACTCATTATCATACCAAGCGACTACTTTGACGAAATCACCACCCACCACTTTAGTCAAAGATAGGTCAACGATAGATGAACATGGATTGCCAATGAAGTCAGAAGAAACTAACGGTTCATCAGTCACATCCACAATTCCACGATAACGAACACCTTTAACTGCTTTACGAAAAGCATTGTTGATGTCCTCGACTGTCACCTTGCGTTTCAGTAAAAACGTAAAATCAGAAAGCGACACAACTTGAGTCGGAACACGGATAGCCATTCCATCAAACAATCCCTTGAGCTCCGGGATCACTTCTGTAGTGGCGATGGCCGCTCCTGTGGTCGTTGGAATGATATTCAAGGTTGCAGCCCGAGCCCTCCTTAAATCTTTGTGCGGTCCGTCCTGTAGACTTTGATCAGCTGTATAGCTGTGTACCGTACTCATGAGCGCTCGTTTCACTCCAAAAGTATCGTGCATTATTTGAGCGATTGGCGCGATGCAGTTGGTGGTACAAGAGGCATTGTTAGTAATCTTTGACTTCCACTTACCGCTATCATTAACACCAATGACATGGGTCGGCACGTTACCGCCCTTGGCTGGGGCAGAAATAATGACATGCCGAGCACCGGCGGCCAAATGCTGACTAGCCTGCTCCTCGGTACAAAAACGGCCGGTGCATTCGAGTACAATATCGATCTTATCCTTAGCCCAGGGTAACTTGGTCGGATCCTTTTCCTGATAGACACGTACCTTCTTCCCACCAATAATCAAATGAGTCGGATCGAAGCCTACAGTCCGGTCATACTGACCATAAGAAGTATCGTACTTTAGTAAATGAGCCAGGGTTTCGGTGTCAGTTAGGTCATTAATGGCCACGAACTGCAGCGATTTAAGACGGCCGAAGGCGGCCTTGAAGGTCTGGCGGCCAATGCGGCCAAAACCATTGATCGCAACTCTGATAGGCATATCGAAGAAAATTAGGTCAATTGCCGATCAATTATATAATAAAATACCGTCCTATGATACCGACCTAACAACATACCTCTTACTAACAAAATAAAATACCCCACTAGGGCGGGGCATTTTATTCCACGGTCTGACTAATGATAATAATTGACTATTCTACACCGCCGGACGACAGAGCGAATCGAACGAACCTCCGAATCTGAATATTCTCACCAATCCGAGCGATGTTATTCTTGAGATGGTCTCGGATAGTCAGATCCTCATCCTTGATAAATCGCTGATCAAGCAAACAAACCTGCTCGTAGTACTTGGAAAGTTTACCTTCGACGATCTTAGTGATCACTTCGGCCGGTTTACCAGAACCAGCAAACTCTTCAGATGCCAGCTCACGTTCCTTCTCTAGTACCTCGGCTGGTATCTCATCGGACGTCAAATACAACGGATTAGTTGCTGCCACTTGCATAGCCAAATCATGTACGAAATCCTGAAACTGTTCATTACGTGCAACAAAATCAGTCTCACACAAAACCTCAACCATGGCACCGACCTGGCCAGCTCCATGAATATAGGCGTGCACTAAACCTTCTTTAACCTGACGATCACCCTTCTTATCTGCTTTGGCAATACCCTTCTTACGAAGAATATCTGCAGCCTTGTCAATGTCACCACCTGCTTCATCGAGGGCGGTTTTACAATCGACCATGCCAGCGTTAGTACGAGCACGGAGTTCGGCTACTGTCTTGATGTCAACGGCCATAAAGTTGTAACTCTTAGGCTAATTGAAAAATTTTGGTTTGAATACGACGATAAAATTTAGTCCGCTTTTATCAACTAAACGTTGAGCAGACGTCCAAGACTACGCCTGGTCAGAGAAAGGAGTTCCGACAACAGCACCATTCTCAGAGAGTAGCGATGCCTGTCCGGTCACTTTAGACTTCACTGGTGTCGTGGTAGTAACAGCACCTGACCTCTCTACTACCGGATGAGCCTGACCAGCCTTGATCGCCTCGGCAAACAAGTGAACCATCATGTTTACTGTCTTGACTGCGTCATCATTGGCCGGAATACCGTAATTAATATCGTCTGGATTCACGTTAGTATCGAGCAGGGCAAAAACCGGAACATTAACTATTTTAGACTCTCGCAAAGCAGTCTTCTCTTTTTTGCAATCAATTATAATAATGGCCTCCGGTAATCTCCTCATGTTGCTAATACCACCAACTTTCTTTTCCAGTTCGTCAATTTCTCGCAAAAAGACAACTTGTTCCTTCTTAGTATACTTACGCGCTAAAACACCACTTTCCTTTTTATCCTTTAGATCGTGATAACGTCTAATCTGCTTGGAAACCTCACTAAAATTAGTGAAGGTACCACCGAGCCAACGATTAGTAACATACGGCATACCACAACTTTCAGCCTCATGACGAACAGTGTCACTGACCTGTTTTTTGGTGCCAACAAATAATACCGTACCCCCTCGTGCAGCAATCTCCTGCAAGCGAACGAGCGTAGTCTTAGTCATCGACAAAGTCTTGTCGAGATCGATTATATTGATGCCACCCCGCTCACCAAAGATGTAGGGCATCATCTTAGGATGTCGCCGAACAGTCTTGTGCCCAAAGTGCACACCTGCTTGGAGCAACTCCAGCATTGTAGGTAGTTTAAGCATAACCTTTTGGCCTCTACGTCACCACCATCGCGTCCCCCGGTTTTTGACCGAAAGGACAAGAATGAAGGCGTTAATTGTGACGTATGTGAGATGAATATTAGGGATTCTGTTCCCTATTTAGAAAAGTCCATCTTAATGGACGCGACAATAGATTACAGGAAAGCAATAAAACAGGCAAGAGGCTATGGGTGGCGTCAGGCCTAAAAAGCCCAAAAAACATTAAACTAATGCCCCAAAACAAAAAACGATCCATCTTGCTAGATGAACCGCTTTAGCTGTTGATGATTTCTCTGGTTGGAGGATCAAGGAG
>Ga0208246_1000220_pt1 | contig 53427 bp, 54 predicted proteins | sample RifOxyD2_FD_184039 | JGI IMG/M metagenome (GOLD analysis project Ga0208246, IMG submission 184039) | Soil microbial communities from Rifle, Colorado - Rifle Oxygen_injection D2 (SPAdes) | ecosystem: Environmental > Terrestrial > Deep subsurface > Rock core/Sediment | place: Rifle, Colorado... | reverse complement strand
AAGAGTGGAGGCTCCATATCAACGGAATGCACTGCATCGCCTGCACACTGGCGGTCAAAAAAGCGCTGATGGGTGTCTCAGGGGTTCAAGAGGCAAAAGTGAATTTCAAAAATGAGAGTGCGATAGTCATAACGGATGAGAAGGTTACGCTTCGGATGATGCAGGATTCCGTGGCACAGACAGGGTATAGTGCAATAGCGCAGAAATAAAGACGTTTAGAGTTACGCGGCTACCGTTGCACCAAATCCAAACTCTACCCGAAAATCGGTTGCTTGCACTTTTGGAATCACCGTATTTTATTCGTCAGTGGTACATTTGATGTAATCGGCTTTGCTTAAAAAACAAATGTATAACGTTTTAGATTTCATTTATATAAAGCTAATAAAGTATCAATCCATTTTGGGATATTTGATTCATTCGATAAACTTGAATATATTTTTGCTATCTCATTTTTAGTCTCCAAGCTTTCCATAATATAATCATATATCTTTTGTTTTTCATCTTGACCTTTAATATCTTGAAGCTTTAAAAAAGCCAAATCTTTTGATACTTTTGCATATTTTGACTTTTCATTAAATTGAAAATATGTAATTATTTCTTTAATTTTTGGATCATTCTCATTTTCAATATGTTTATTAATCGCATCAAAATACACTTTTGCATTAAGGCAATCTTCCATTTCAGTTTGATCATATAACCCTGATTTTTCCAATGGAAGCAGCTCTATTTCATCTTCATTAATTTGTAAACGTCGAATATATAATTTTTTGTTTTTATCATTTCCAATATTTGAATACCCTTCAAAATTAACTCTTTGTTTGTCTGAATCAATTAAACATACAATAGTCCCATTTAGGGTTTTCTGTTCACTTTTTTCCTGAACAGGAACACTTAAATAATTAAAAAGTTTAATAACATTACCAGAACCACCAACTGGTAAAATAATTGTATCTGTTCGTTTTTTGATTTCAAAAAATGTTTTTAAATACTGAGCATCATCAGCACCTTCACATATCAACCAATTTGTTTTTTTTGTTCTACTTAAAGATAGGATAGATGTTACTAAATCAAAATAACTTTTAATTTCTATATCATCAGGCATAGCACCACGATTATCAAAAGCTAATGAAAGGTCAAATACGCTAACGGTATCTTCTTCTTTATCTATATGACACCATGTACCTGATTCAGCCAATGGAATGAATCCATACCAATGTGTAGTTATTAAGGTCTGATATTGATAAACATTTGCAAGATTTGAAACTCTCAAAAATTGTTCAAAACATGCGGCTGTATTTAAAGATGCTTCTGGTTCATCTAAAGCAAAAATTACTTCGTATTCAGGTTTATCAGGCTGCGTTAAAAACGCATATGCTACATCTATTAAAGCTGTTCTTTGTTCACCGGAACTTAAAATATCTAAATCTTTTGTTGTTTTTTTTAGACTTATTGTTGCAAAGTATGTATCAATAATTTTTTCTCTTATGATTTTTGTCGATAATTTTTGCGCTACACCTTGACTAGTCTTATAACTATATTGATCATCTATTTCTGACATAGATTTATTGATATTTTTAATAAAATCTAATAGTTTTTTATTGATAAAACTTACTATACTTTCTTTACCATCAATTATTTTACTATCAAGAACACTATCGATTTCTGATACTATATCTTTACCCATTAGATATTGCATTTTTGTAGAATAAAGTTTAGTCGCCTCACTAACAGAAGTTTCTACTGGAAAATAAATATATGCATACGAATCCCATATTTCTTTGCGTAATTTTTCAATATGCAGTTTAATGTCAATATCAGGCACTTCTGTCGCAAAAAATGTATTCAATGTTTGCACACCGAAAGGACTATCAATTTTCGACGCATCAAGGTCTTTTTCATATGGAAGATAAGGTAAGCATATGAGATAATATTTACTAATATCTATATTTTTTTTCAATCCATCTTTAAAATTAACAAACTCTTGTAAAGCAGGTATATTACTTGCATCTTTTTTTGAAAACTTCCATAAAATATCACCTAGGTCAGCAAACATTTTTTGTTTATATTTTGATTTTTCTAAAAGAAAAATGGGTGCTATAAGTGCTTCATCTCTTTTTCCATTTTTGAGCAAGTTCCAATCTCTATCAGTATTAAAATAATAATCTAATACTTCTAGTATGGCAGATTTTCCTGCACCATTAGCTCCCGAAAAAACAGTGAACTTATTGTTTGAATCATTTGATAAATGAATATAATTCAAACCATTATAATTTTTATATGCTCGTAAAAACAATCCAATAACCATTTATTTGCCTTTGTTTCACTGATTTTTAATACGTCTGTCTGTACCCCAAACTTCAAAAGTATCTTAGGAAGGACATCATCGAATATTTTATACATTTGAAGATAGGAAAGATTCTTTGAGAGTTGGCTTGTGGATATGAGTTTAGTTTCTGTCATCAATATTCTCATTATCCTGTTTTTTTTCGTAGGAACAGAATAGCTAAAAATTATAGAAAAAGCAAATATTGGGGAGATGGATTCCGTGTCGTGGCACGGAATGACGGGAAAGAGGAATCACCCTTCGACAAGCTCAGGGCGAACGGGGATAAGCCTTAGCACACTTTTACTCCAAATTAGGACGGCGTGCCGCTGACCAATCGACAAATTTAGATATATCCTCACCGTTGTCAAATGCTTTCTCCAACTCTTCTGTAATATCTTCATGCACTACGATTTCTATTCCATCTTCTTCAAAATGTTTCAACAGCCATAAAACGTTCTCAAATATTTGCTGATTTTGGAAATTAAGGGTTAATGATTGCATTCTATTACTCCTGCATCGATGAAGTATTATAACACTTTGAAGGGAAATAGTTGAATGTGATTTAGGGGGGCAAGGGGCGTAAACCCCTTGGCTACACTCAATTGAGCATAGGTGCAAAGATGCACATAAGCAGTAGTGTGAATAGAAGCTTATCCATAAAGACCCCCTCGTTAGATTTTTGGGGGGCAAAAAAAAAGGTCGAGGGGTAATTAATCCCTCGACCCTTGCCGCTCCATTAATCTAACGAAAGCTCTATTCACGAAAAAATTATAGCATATTTTTTACTATTGTAAAACTTACCCTTTGACTTTCGCTTCGATCGTCGCAACGATACTTGGATCTTCGAGAGTTGAGATATCCTGAGTGATCGCTTCACCTTTCGCGATAGAGCGAAGGATACGGCGCATGATTTTTCCTGAACGGGTTTTCGGCAAGCCCGGTACGAAAACGATGTCATCACAGATAGCGATGTTACCGATCTCTTTCATAATCACTTTGTTGATCTCTTTAACCATCTCCATCTCTTCACCGACGGTGTCATCGCTTTTGAGAACGATGTAGGCGAAGATTCCCTCACCTTTGATGTCGTGCGGTTTACCTACAACGGCTACTTCCGCGACGTTCGGGTGTTTTTTACATGCCGCTTCAACTTCGGCGGTTCCCATACGGTGACCGGATACGTTGATAACGTCATCGGTACGTCCTGTGATGGTGATGTATCCGTCTTCGTCGTAGATTGCGCCGTCACCTGTGAAGTATACCGGCTGTCCGTCTTTTTTGACATCACCGAAATACGATTTCACGAAACGCTCAGGATCGCCCCAGATTCCGCGAATCATAGACGGCCAAGGACGGGTTACACACATATAACCTGGCTCACCTGCTTCAACTTTGATACCCGTTTGAGGATCAAGGATTTCGGCGATGATACCCGGAAGAGGGAATGTCGCACAAGCAGGTTTGATCGGAGTCGCACCCGGAAGAGGAGAGACGATATGTCCTCCCGTTTCCGTTTGCCAGTAGGTATCGACGATCGCACATTTGCTTCCGCCGACTGCTTCGTAGTACCATTTCCATGCCGGAGGATCGATCGGCTCACCGACGGTTCCGAGAACTTTAAGAGAGCTGAGATCGTATTTAGCCGGCTCATCTTCACCCATTTTGTGCAATACGCGGATTGCGGTCGGAGCGGTGTAGAATTGGTTGATTTTGTACTCTTCGACCATTTTCCACGGACGTCCCGCATCCGGATAGGTCGGAACCCCTTCGAACATAATCGTAGTCGCACCCATCGCAAGTGGTCCGTAGACGATATAGGTGTGTCCGGTAATCCAGCCGACGTCTGCCGTACACCAGTAGGTGTCGTTTTCTTTGACGTCAAATACCCATTCCATCGTCATTTGCGCCCAAAGGATATACCCCGCAGAGTTGTGTTGAACCCCTTTCGGTTTTCCGGTAGAACCTGAGGTGTAGAGGAGGAAAAGAGGGTCTTCCGCATCCATTACTTCCGCTTCACATACGCTTGATTGGTATTTGATCAGTTCGTTGTACGAATAGTCGCGTCCCGCAACCCAAGTAACATCTTCGTTATTACGTTCAACCACGAGAACTTTTTCAACCGGAGATTTTTCATCGATCGCTTGGTCAACGACCGGTTTGAGCATGTACGGTTTATCTTTACGGTATGCACCATCAGCCGTGATGACCAATTTCGCCTCGGCATCTTCGATACGATCTTTCAACGCTTCAGAAGAGAATCCGCCGAATACGATGGAGTGGATCGCACCGATACGAGCACATGCGAGCATTGCGTACGCCGCTTCAGGGATCATCGGCATATAGATGACAACACGGTCCCCTTTTTTGACATGGAACTCGTTTTTCAAAAGGTTGGCAAATTTATTGACGTTGTAATAGAGCTCGAGGTAGGTAATGATTTGTTTGTCACCGCGATCCCCTTCGAAAATGATCGCCGCTTTGTTTTTGCGTGAGCTAAGGTGACGGTCGATACATTGGTGGGCAACGTTGAGTTTCCCGTTCACAAACCATTTGTAAAACGGTGCATTACTCTCATCGAGCACCTGAGTATAGGGTTGAAACCAGTCGATTTTTTCATTGGCAAAATTGCCCCAAAATCCCTCATAATCTTCAGTTGCCCATGTTTGTAAATCATGGTACTCACACATATTTTTAATACGGGCATTTTTAGCGAACTCTCGGTTCGGTTGAAAAGTTGGTTTTACGATATCGCTCATAGGTAAGGCTCCTTAGTGTAGTTTAAGTGTATTTTTTAATTTTATGTAGACCATTGCGGTCATAATCGCGTCATTCAACGCATTGTGCTGACCCATCCTCGGGATATTCAAATCTCGAAGGATTGTATCAAAGCGCAAATCAATATTTCCTTGAGGAATCAGGGCAATTTTTTTATCAAAATAGAGTCCTGAAACTTCAATCTGTTTGTTGGGAAGAGTGATCCCTAACCACGGCTTGATGAGACGATTTATCATAGCCATATCAAACTCTAAATAATACCCAACCAAAGGGCGGTTTCCGATAAATTCGAGAAACTTTTTTGCCCCTTCTATCGGGTCAATGCCGTTTTCCAAATCACACGGTCGGATGTGGTGAATTTTAATGCTTTCAACACTGATTTCGTTAGAAGGCTTTAGAAAAATCTCAAAGCTCTCCGACGTCAGTATCCGATCCCCTTTGACCTTGACCGCACCGATACTGAGTACCGCATCTTTTTTGGTATTTAATCCCGTTGTTTCCGTATCAAATACAACAACTTCGTCCCCGACGTAAGGGTCAAACATCCACGCGTAATTTTCGTCATTTAATCCTCTTCTGTTCCATGAACGTTGGAGTGAAGCGAACATCAGACCACCATACCCAAATGGAAATGGTAGGTCAAAAACTTTTTAAACGTGTTGACGATTTTAAACGCATCTTTTAGGAGATCACGTTCGGCCTTAGAGAGTAATTTCGGATTGACGTAATTTTGTTCATCACTCCCCTGCTTCTGTGCAAGGATAAAACGGAGCCGAATACTCAGCAACGTATCATACGCTTCGATCAACTCACTCGCATACGCTTTATCAAATAGCCCGAGGTTATTGAGTTCCTTGATCCGCTCCGTCGTATTGGTGTGGGTAATTTTATGCTCCAAAGAGAGGATTCGGATACCGTGAACTATCGCGAATATCCCCCCCTTTTTAATATCAAATTCGCTTCCATGCTCGGCACGTCCCAAAACGAATCCCGAAAATAGACTCAAAGGGGTTTCAAAAGCCAAAGCGGCTTTCGCTAAATGCGCCAGCATATCGCTTCGCCCTTCAAACTGACCAAAGAGCGAATCTCGACACACGTTTAAAAGTTTCTCATCTCCCGCGACACACTGAGCGTCCAGAAAAATCGATAATCCAATCAACGACTCTTCGTTAAGGGTGTCAACCCACTCCTCTATCAGCTTTTGATAATCCGATACGCTTCTGCGCCAGTAAGGATTTGAAACCATCACATTGCCGTTGCATTTCGGGAATCCCAACTGAAGCAGATGCTCATTGAATTGCATCATATACGGTTCAAAAGTCTCCTCATCTTCTCCATCTCGAATAATGAGAGCATTATCCTGATCGGTACGGAGAATCTGTTCTCCTCGCCCTTCGCTCCCCATGATAATCAGGGCGCATTTCTCTTGAAGCGACGCGGGTACGACCATCTCGAATACTTTACGATACACTTTAGCATTGAGCTCGCTGACAAGTTTGGAAACATACCGAACCCGAACCCCTTTGGAGGTGAGAGAACGCACCAAATGGGTGAGAGAACGCTGTGCATTTTGAAGCTCGTCAATACTCACCGCACGATCGATCGACGCGGCGATAAGATGGGTATGATTGGCAAAATGGCTCAAAAGATCGAGCTGTTCCAATATCCCGACGATTTTTTCGCCGTCGTTTACTACCAACCGCTTCACTCCGTGTTTGGTAAAGAGCAGTAATGCGTTAAAGAGAAAATCGCTTCGCTCGATACTAATCAAACCGTACGTGGCGATATCTCCGATAGGGTCACTGCTGCTTTTGTCCGCCAATAAAACTTTCTCACGAAGATTCGTATCGGTTACGATACCGACCGAATCCCCCTCCCGAACCAATATGACATTCGCATTTTGATCTGCCATTTGTCGCAGAGCTTCACGAATCGGGGTATGCGCCTCAACAAAACACGGGGTATGGAGATAGATCTCGTCGACACGGGAGACCATAAAAGGGGTCAATTCATTTTGGTGCTGACGCTCTTTTAGGTTTTGGTGTTTGGTGATGAAATCTTGCATAAAGTAGTTTTGAAACGGTTCGACATCTTGGAGGAGGTTAAGAAAAGATTCTTTGGGGAGTTCATAGCAGATGAGATCTTCGGCGACACTAAAGGTGCTTTGGGTATTTCCGTATATAAGGGAGTTCGCGTCAAAGCTGTCGCGCTCCCCATACACATTTTGGAGTTCACCCTCGATGGTTTCGTTGACAATGCCTTTGATAATGATGTAGAGGGATTCCGCCCTCACCCGAGGAGCGATCAGAACCGTCTCCTTTGGGTAATAAGCGATGTCCATCTGGGTCATCAATTTTTCAATCATCCTCTCCCCAAGAAGGTCGAAAGGATGGATTGACATCAATAGTGCTTTTTGGTCAAACAGACTCATAGGTTAATGCTCCACCGCACCCTCAGCACCGATACCCGTTTGTGAACGGATATATTGTGCTTCGTACGCCTCTTTCTCTTTTGCCGCATTATCAGATTTGTCGGTAATCGAGAAGAACCAGATTCCGATAAACGCTGCACTCACAGAGAAAAGAGCCGGATATTTGTAAGGGAAAATTGCTTCCGCATTTTTTAACACATCCACCCAAACGGTTGGCCCAAGTACCACAAGTACTGCCGCTGTCAATAATCCCAGTGATCCACCGAGCAATGCACCGCGAGTGGTGAGTTTTGACCAATACATAGAAAGGAACAAAATCGGGAAGTTCGCAGATGCTGCGATAGCAAACGCCAAACCAACCATGAACGCAATATTTTGATCTTCAAACGCAATACCGAGATAGATTGCTACGATACCCAAAATAACGGTTGAGACTTTAGAAACTTTCATCTCCATCATTCCATCCGCTTTCCCTTTACGGATAACACTTGCATACAAATCGTGTGAAATCGCAGATGCACCGGCCAACGTAAGACCCGAAACAACCGCAAGGATCGTTGCGAATGCAACAGCTGAGATAAATCCGAGGAAGAAATCGCCGCCCACTGCGTGAGAAAGGTGAATTGCCGCCATATTGTCGCCGCCGAGGATCGGAGCACCGCCGTCAACTGCTTGTTTCGCAAGGTCAAGATATTGTGGGTTTTGGAAAACCATAACGATCGCACCGAAACCGATGATAAACGTCAAGATATAGAAATACCCGATGAAACCTGTCGCATAGAAAACCGATTTACGTGCCTCTTTTGCATCGCTAACGGTGAAAAAGCGCATAAGGATATGGGGAAGACCCGCCGTACCGAACATCAACGCAATACCGAGAGAAATCGCTGAAATCGGGTCACTGACCAGTCCGCCCGGAGCCATAATAGAGGTTGTCTCTTTCATCTGTACCGCAGTCGCAAACAAGGTTTCGAAGTTAAAGTCATAATGAGCCATAACCGCAATCGCCATAAATGTAGCACCGGAGAGGAGCAAGAACGCTTTGATGATTTGAACCCACGTTGTCGCCAACATTCCACCGAACGTTACGTAAAGGATCATAAGGACACCGACAAGGATAACCGCGATCTCATAATCAAGACCGAAAAGAAGTTGGATCAATTTACCAGCTCCAACCATTTGAGCGATCAAATACAATACAACGGTCAAGATTGAACCAAACGCCGCCAATGTACGGATAGGAGTTTGACGCAAACGGTACGATGCAACGTCTGCAAAGGTGTATTTACCGAGGTTACGGAGCTGTTCAGCTACCATAAACAAGATAATCGGCCAACCGACCAAGAATCCGATGGAGTAGATGAGTCCATCATACCCTTTCGCATAAACGAGGGCAGAAATACCCAAAAACGATGCCGCAGACATGTAGTCTCCCGCGATCGCCATACCGTTTTGGAATCCTGTGATCCCTCCGCCGGCCGTATAGAAATCTTTTGCCGTTTTGGTACGTTTTGCCGCCCAATAAGTGATCCCCAGAGTTGCCCCTACGAAGATCAAGAACATAATAATCGCTGACATATTCAGTGCTTGTTTTTCAACTTCTCCAGTTAACGCCTCGCCTGCGAACGCCGCAAAGCTAGTAAGAAGTACTAATAATAATGTTTTCATCACTCTCCCTTTGCTTTAGCTTTGATTTTTGCTGTGAGTTCATCGAACTCTGTATTCGCACGGCGAACATAAATTCCCGTAAGGATAAAGGCACTAAGAATAACTCCGACACCGACCGGAATCCCGACTGTCGTTACGGAACCCTCAGACAACGGAGTCCCTAAAAGTGCAGGATCAAAAGCGATCACCAATACAAATCCGAAATAAATCACCAACATAACGATCGTCAATGTCCAAGCAAACTTGCTACGTACACGAGTGAGCTGTAAAAAATCTGGATCGTTTTTAATGCGATCAACCATATCTTGTTTCATAATTTAACCTCCTTTAAAAGTTATAGTTTGCGATAACGCGGTATTCATCCCAGCTAACATCACCGGCAGTTGTCTCTTGAAAATCGCGTGCGTAGTTCGCACGGAGACGCAACTGTAGATTTTTCACCGCTTGCGGATTGTAAATAATGTCAAAACCGGATTCACTTGATTCATCCGATGCAGCAGCATTTGAATATCCATTTAATGGGTCCATATCGTACTCGACATAGTATACACCGGTATTGAGATTAACGCCGTAATCTTTCCAATCATACGCAGCTGCAACTTTCCAAGCGTCGGTTCCCGCCATAAACTGGTGACGAGTTACCATCCCTTGAGTGTATGCCGGCATACCGCCCCAAGGAGAAATGGTTCCGCCGCCAATTGCTGCATCTGAATCTTTAGTGTTGTGTGAAGCCGCAACCGAAAGATCACAATTTGCTACTTTAACACCTATTTTTGCTCCAACAAAATCACTTTCTACTTTGTTTAAAGCCGCTAGTGAGTTTGTACCGACATCTCTCTCGCTAATCCATTGTGCCGCTACGTACGGTGCTACACCGCTTGCGTATGACCAGCCGTAGTTTGCCTCGGCATAGATGGCGTTGAGAATATCATGAGCATAGTAATCCCAAAGTTGCAATTTCAATCCCGGAACTCCTGAGTAAATTGCCGCTGCGACACTCACACCACCGGTATTCTCACCGATAGCATACGTTCCCATATCAACGAATTCACCCACATGAGTTTTTGAGTCTACGAGAGAATATCCCGATGTTACACTTAATACGCCGCCATTATAGACTCGTCCGAATGACCCTTGAGCGAACTTAGTCACATGTGCTGCGATCAATGTCGTATCTTTCACATCGGTATTGCTGAGGACATATGCTTCAAAAAGGTTCGGAAGCATACGAGCATCATCGCTCCCCGCCATCGGAGTATCGAGTTTTTGACGACCCCCTTTAAACGTAGTGTTCCCATTTTTGTACTGAACATACGCTTCGCCTAGATACGTAGTTGATTCATTGCTTTTGCCCAATAACGTCGGATCTACTTCAGGGTTATCCGCTCCCGTCGTGGTGGTTTTATCTTTTAAAAACAAACCATTCGTCGTGTAAAATGCACTGCCGAGATTTAATCCGTTCCACGCACCCGTTTCATACTTCAAATATCCGCCGATAGCCGTAGCATTGCGATGAACTGACGTTGCATTAGTATACCCATCATAATCACGGTCGATATAAAAAGCACGGATTTGCCCGCTCGCTTTCCCTTCTTTAAACATACTTTCTAAGCTATCAGCTGCCATGGCATTGACAACCAAAGCCGATGCTAAAAGCGATAGAGATACTGTACCTCGCATTTCCACTCCTTGAAATAAGTTTTTATCAGTGTCATTATGAAAATAAAGCATAGCACGAACGTAGCAATTGTTAAATTAGAAAAATTTATCGTCAAAAATATTCAGGAGAGGGGATAAGTGTGTAAAAAAGTAACTTAATGGGAACGGGGAATATCGATCATGTAACCTAAGGCCCGTATATTTTGAATGAAATCCTCTTTCAAAGACTTTTTCAAACGGCTCACCTCAGCACGGATTGTTGCGTTGTCCACGTACTCTTCGTCCCAAACATAGTTGCGAAACTGGTCAAAATCGACCACACGTCCCCGATTACGGGCAAGGAGATCGATAATTTGAAGCTGTCGCTTACTGAGGGGCTGTGTTACGTTATCACACATCAATGTCGAGGTAGAGGCATCATAGGCGTAACACTTTGAAAGACGGAGATGGCTTTGGGGAATGGTGCAGCTTTGCATCACCTTATCGATTCGAAGAGCAAGCTCTTTGAGGTGAAACGGCTTTTTCAAATAATCGTAGCACCCCAGATCATACGCACGGCTGATCCCCTCAATATCGACAAGGGCACTGATGTAAATAGCAGGTGGGCGGATTTTGAGTTTATGCAACTCTTCGAGAAGTTCCAGTCCGTCGATTCCCGGAACGTTAATATCGAGTATCAGCAGATCAAAAGTCTCTTTTTTAAGCGCTTCGAGCGCATCTGAACCGTCATAATAAAAAGTAACCTGATGACCCGATGAAACCAAATACTCCGTGATCGCTTCACTGAGCATCTGTTCATCTTCAAGAAGGAGTATTTTCAAGATTACCCTTTTTAAAATGATATTCGAAGCGGGTCAATTCACTATCTGAAGAGATTGTTATTTCCACACCGTCTTCATCACAGATTGATTTGACGAGACTAAGCCCCAACCCGAATCCGTCTGTTTTTTTCCGTTCCCGATAGTATGCCTCAAAAATCTTTTGCGGGTCATGAATCTTTTGAGATCGACTCTCTATCCAAAACCTGCACCCTTGGGTCTCACACTCCACGCCGATTCGAATCTCTTCGCCGTTTTTAGTATATTTGATCGCATTGGTGATATTATTATCGATAACCCGCTGGAGCTTGGTTTCATTAAACTGTATCCACGAAGGAAATTCAGGCTGCAGATACTTAAAAGAGAGATTCGAGAAATGGGCAACCTCATCGAAAAATTCTAGCCTCTTTTGGACATATTCACCCAAATTGATTGCTTTTTTCGGATACTCAATCTGATCTTTTTTCACCAGATAGCTCAAATCATCGTAAATACTGAAAATATTTTTGACCGCCGCTTCGATCTTCGCCAAATAGCGATTACGCCCTTCATTCATAGAGAACAGCTCAATATTCGCCATAATCACCGACAGCGGCGTATGGGTTTCATGGATCGCATAGCGGATAAACTGTTTATGTGATTCGAGAAGCCCCTGTGAAAATTTCTGCTCCTCTTCAAGGGCATCGTTTTTGATTTGCAAGGCCTGTGTTTTAAATCGTACCCGCTCTTCCAATCCGGCATTAAGCTGTTGTAAGGACTCTTTTTGCTCTTGAATCGTCTGCGCCATTTCGTTGGCATATCCCGACATCCGTTTAAACTCAGTAAAATAAAGCTCATCGGGTTGAATCAGCTCCGTTTTTTCATGAGCCGCTTCGAAAAACTTCATAAATCGCTCCATATCCCGAGCAATCATACTGTTGAGTATTTTAGAGATACCGATAATAAACCCGAATAAAATCAATGCCAACGTCGCAATTTCAACAATGATTTTAATCAACCGCCCTTTTAGAGCGTGAGGATCACCTCGGATACCTACCAGCGTATCTCCTGCGGCCATCGCAAATTGACGGTATTCATCATAAATAAGTAAAGAGGAAAAAATAACGGTGAAAAAGAGGATAAAAACAATGGTATAAAAGTTAAGATCACGTAAAGATATACTGTTCAACCGACGCTGCAACCAAGATTCCACTGCTCACCATCACCTAAATTAATTTCGTTCATTATAACGGATTCCCTTTTGATAGTTAAGATTGTTCCACTATAATTTCAAAAAATTCCTCCAAGGATCAAATACATGTTCGGACGAAAAGAACTCAAAACGTATACCGTTACTCCCGAAGAGATGGCAAGCTATCAATGGGCTAAAATGACTACCGCTAAAGGGGTTATGTGGATCAAACTCTATAACGACGAGACTCCTAACACCGTTGCTAACTTCGCGGCACTCGTGAATGACGGCTACTACAACGGTCTTAACTTTCACCGCGTAATCCCGGGCTTTATGGCTCAGGGCGGTTGTCCTCACGGCACAGGAACCGGTGGACCGGGTTGGGCTATTCCGTGTGAAACAGCTCTTAACAAACACAAGCATGTCAAAGGCTCTCTCTCTATGGCGCATGCGGGACCAAACACCGGAGGAAGCCAATTCTTTATCTGTTTCGTCAGCACCCCTCATCTTGACGGTGTTCACACCGTATTCGGCGGTATCGAAGCGGATGATAAAGAATCTATGGCGGTTCTTGATAGCATCCAAATGCGCGATACCATCGAGTCGGTTGAAATTCTCGCAGAGAAAAACTAAACCGTGCTCGTCCACATCTGCTGTAGCGTCGATTCTCACTTCTTTATCGAGAAGCTACAGCAGGAATACCCCGATGAAAAACTCATCGGGTTCTTCTATGATCCCAATATCCACCCTTACAGCGAATATCAACTCCGTCTCCTCGATGTGGAACGAAGCTGTCAAAAACTGGGTATTGAGCTGATAGAGGGTGAATACGATTTTGAAAACTGGATGGATGCTGTCCGAGGCTTAGAAAATGAGCCCGAGAAGGGATCACGTTGTGAAGTGTGTTTTGATCGCCGTTTCGAAGTAAGCGCGCACAAAGCGATCGAACTGGGTGAGTCCACCATGACCACCACCCTCCTCGTCAGCCCCAAAAAATCGCAAGAACAACTCATCCGCAGCGGTGAAGCATTTGAAGAGACTCACGGGGTCAAATTCGTCCCGTTTGATTACCGCAAAAACAACGGTACCGCCGATCAGGGACGCGTTGCCAAAGAACAGCAACTCTACCGTCAGGACTATTGCGGCTGTCTCTACGGTCTAAGTATGCAGCGCGACCAGCAGCACCGCCTGATGGACGAAATGTTCTCCCCCCTCTCCCGCCAAATCCTCCCCGCCTCGATCGAAGAGCGTCTGGAACTTTATACCCGCCGTAATGAACTCGAAGATGCCGGGACACCGTATCGCATACTCAAAGAGCGGTTTTACAACTACCGCCTCCTCCGCGCATTGGTAAAAGTGGGTTCAGAGGTTATCCCCTCGTACCCTCTGTTTTACTCTACGATCAGCCGCACCACCACCGAGGGTAAAATCGATTTTGAAATCGAGGGACAGTTTTTTCTCAACCGCGAAGAAGTACGATTTATAACCATAGATACTTTCAACACCCTCACCGTATTATCGTATAAAAATACGAAAGAGTTGATGTTCAATGCACCCTCTCTTGAAAGTGAAATGGTGTTACGTACACAACTGACCAACAGTCCGTTTAACACCTCAGCGATCATTGTCGTAGATGAAATACCGACCGCTAAAATCACTCTCGTTTTAGAGACAAAAACCTACGACGATACGAGAGAAAAACTGGTATTTTCAGAAAAAATCATACTGCAACATTAAAGGTATTACTTCAAAAACGCTTGGAACATTTTATTGGCACTGAGCCATAATAACATATTTTGACCTTCACTTTTTTCTTTTGATGTTACCAACATACCGTCTTTAAATACCCATGCCATTAACTGCTCACCTCTGTCAGGTTTTTTAACTTTTGAAACCGGGCCATACTCTTGCAAACAGTAACGAATGGTATTTTCATACTCATTCTCGTTCAGATCCACTTTCATTTGTGTCAATTTGCCTTTTTCGAAGAAGAACGCTATTAATCGAGCATTCATTCCATCAAAACGATCAATATCTGAGTAACAATAGCGTTCTGCCATTGCACTTGGCTCGATACCACATGATAATTTCAGTTCTGTATATTTAGAAACAATGTCCGATTCACTTAGATCACCATTTAAATCTTTAAAATCAATCGTGATTTCTTTAGGATTATCAATATTTTCTGCTTCTATATTTGAATACAAGTATATTATAGATATAACGACCATACCAAACAATGCTAATACACGTGGTGAAATACTTTTCTTTTCCATTTTAATCCGATTTGTTTTATTTTTTAAATATTATATCATTAAAACAAATTGAAAATCTTGACATATTTTATAGAGAAAGCCCTTTTATAGCCCAAGATAAAGTATTTAAATATACAGACAGCTTACTTTTTAACCACCCTTAGCACGAACCTTGCACTATAATATCCATATGGAAAAATTACTCTTATCAATCTTTTTGACCGTTGCCATCGCGACGGTTCTCAATATCATCTTAAAGCGCTTCGGGATCTCCCATATCATCGGCTATATCGCGACGGGGACGATCGTGAGTACCCTTTTTGGGTTCAACGGTTCGGCAAACGATTCGCTCGATTTTATCGGGGAGTTTGGGATCGTCTTTTTGATGTTTACCATCGGACTGGAACTGAGTCTGGAGAAAATCAAAAAGATGAAAGATATTCTCCTCACCAACGGTATACTTCAAGTCGTATTCAGTGTCGTGGTGATCTTTTTGCTCTCGCACTATCTGTTTCATCTTGACTTTAATACCTCTTTGATCATTTCATTGGCATTTTCCCTCTCTTCCACCGCCATCGTCCTCACCTATCTGAAAGAGTCCAAGGACATCCACACACCCTACGGGCAAAAATCGATGGGGATTTTGATCTTTCAAGACCTCGCCGTTATCCCTATTTTATTGCTCATCACCTTTTTGTCCAACGATACCCTCTCACTCGGCGAAGTACTGTGGAAAACACTTCTCTCTGCCCTTTTCGTTGTTGTCTTTATGTTTACGGCGGGGGAGAAAATCGTCAATGCCCTGTTGCAATTTTCAGCGAAAACGGAACTCGAAGAACTTTTTTTAGGCTCGGTTTTCTCCATCCTCATCGGTGCGGCACTTCTCGCACACAGTATGGGTTTCACCTATTCGCTAGGGGCATTTATCGCGGGGATGATTATTGCTGATACCCGCTTCAACGTCAAAGTTGAATCCGATATTTCGACCTACAAAGACCTCCTTTTAGGTGCCTTTTTCTTCGGTGTGGGGACGAAGATCGATATTCTCTATTTTGCCGAAAATATTCATATCATCACGTTTATTTTCGTTTTTGCCATGCTTTTCAAAGCAGCTGTTATCTATGCCATCATCCGCCGTAATTCCGATAAAAATACCTCAGCAAAAACCGCCCTCTCCCTCGCGCAGATCGGAGAGTTTTCGTTTGCTATTTTTGCTTTGGCGGGGGCAGAAAAACTGATCAGCGAAGAGATGGCAAGCTTTTTGATTTTGGTGAGTGTTATCTCGATGATCCTCACCCCGTTTATTATCGGGAACATCTATAAACTCTCCTCCTATTTTGAAAAAGAGTTTTACGAATCGGACGTCATTACCCCTATCGAGCGCAAAGACCATATTATCGTTGCAGGGTTTGCAATGCTGGGGAAAATTGTCGCCGCATCACTGCAATCCAAGGGTGCCAACTTCATTATCATCTCCGACAACCTCAAACACGTTTTACATGCCAGAAAGCTGGGATATATGGCCTACTTCGGCCACTTAAACAAACTCCCCGTTTTGGAATCGCTGAGGGTGAAAGAGGCTCAGGCGATTATCATCACGATGAGCAGCGAACAAAACCGTCGACTTATCAGTGAAGCGGTACTGGGGTATAACAAAGAGGCCAATGTTATCGTCAAAATCGACAGCGTTGATGAGCGAAAAAGTATGAGGGATTTACCGGAGTTGAAATTCGTTGATGCCAGTTTTGAAGTAGCGGATTTGCTGGTACAACGTGCTATTAAAAAATAGTTAGCAAAGGATTGAAAACTTATTATCATTGATTAACCTTTTTTGCGGTAAAATTGGGGGATTTTTTACCCAAGGTGTCCCAAAATATGATAGATGTTGTTCAAATTCAAAAAATTTTACCCCACAGATTCCCTTTTTTACTGGTCGACCGTGTTACTTCTCTTACCCCGAATGAGTCCCTTATCGGATTCAAAAATGTTACGATCGGCGAACAGATTTTCGAAGGACATTTTCCGGGTCACCCGATCTATCCTGGTGTTATGATCTTAGAGGGTATGGCCCAAGCCGGCGGAATCCTCGCTTTCCAAAGTATGGATATGACCGAAGAAGAAGCGGCGCACAAAGTGGTTTACTTTATGAGTATCGACGGTGCAAAATTTCGCGCCCCCGTCCGTCCGGGAGATCGTTTGGAATACCGAATGAACGTCGTTAAACACAAAGGATCGATTTGGGTGTTAGAGGGGAAAGCTTACGTTGACGATGCACTTGTCAGTGAAGCGGAACTCAAAGCAATGATCGTAGACAAGTAGGTCGTATGAGCTTGATTTCACCACACGCTATTATCGAAGAGGGTGCAGTTATCGGCGAGAATGTCGAAATCGGCCCGTTTTGTTTTATCTCGGGCAAAGCCAAAATCGGGCGGGGAACTAAAATTGCCGCAAGTGCCTGCATCTACGGCAACACCACTATCGGCGAATACAACGAAATTTTTTCACACGCCGTATTGGGTTCCGTTCCGCAGGATTTAAAATATGCCGGAGAAGAGGTCGAACTCATCATCGGTGATCGAAATAAAATTCGGGAGTTCACCCTTTTCAATCCGGGAACAGCAGGGGGCGGTGGCAAAACCGTTGTCGGAAACGACAATCTTTTTATGGGATACGTTCACCTCGGCCATGACGTTATAATTGGAGATCACTGTATCCTTGCCAATGCCGCGACTTTGGCGGGGCATGTCGAGATGGGGAACTACGCCGTTATCGGCGGTATGACCCCCGTACATCAATTTGTCAAAATCGGTGATTACGCTATGATCGCAGGGGCATCCGCCCTCTCTCAAGACGTACCTCCGTATTGTTTGGCAGAGGGAAATCGTGCGGTTCTTCGCGGCCTTAATCTCAACGGATTGCGCCGTCACGTCGAACGTGCCGATATTGATGCACTTCGTTCAGCCTACCGTGAATTATTTGAATCGGGCAAACCTCTCCAAGAGCAAGCGGGTATTTTGCTCCAAGAGGCAACGAGTGAACTCGTTAAAAATCTTTGTACTTTTGTTGTCAATACCAAACGGGGTATCCCCTATGAAAGGAATCAATCATGATTCATCGCCATTGCAGTTTCTGTGACGCGGCAGAGAGCGATCACAACCCGCTTATTGCCGGCACGAATGTCTATATTTGTAAAAACTGTGTCTTTTCAGCCTATAAGATCATGTTTGGTGATACGGAGGGGGAAAATACAACTACCCATGAGCACAAAAGCACCGAGCTTTTAACGCCAAAAGAGCTCAATACCTTTTTAGGGCAATACATTATCGGACAACAGCGGGCGCGTAAGCTCCTCTCTGTCGCAGTTTATAATCACTACAAACGTATTTTCAAACATACCCTTGTGGAAGATGAAACCGAAATTGCCAAATCGAACGTCCTCCTCATCGGACCGACCGGAAGCGGTAAAACCTTGATGGCACAAACGATTGCCCGTGTCCTTAACGTCCCAATCGCCATTGCCGATGCGACCAGCCTCACCGAAGCGGGCTACGTCGGAGAAGATGTCGAAAACATCCTCACCAAACTCCTCCAAGCGGCGGACGGTGATGTTGAGCGGGCACAACAGGGGATTGTCTTTATCGACGAGATCGATAAAATTTCCCGCATGAGCGAAAACCGCTCTATCACCCGTGACGTTTCGGGTGAGGGGGTGCAGCAAGCACTCCTTAAAATTATCGAAGGTGCCGTGGTCAACATCCCTCCTAAGGGGGGTCGTAAACACCCGAATCAAGACTTCATCCAAATCGATACTTCCGGTATCCTTTTCATCTGCGGCGGTGCGTTTGACGGCCTCGGACAGATTTTAGAGCGGAAAAAGGGAGCCAATGTTATGGGCTTCGGACACGATAAACGAAGCACTACCGACATCGATGACAGTTTCGAAAATGTCGAGCCGGATGATTTGGTCAGCTATGGTCTTATTCCTGAGCTTATCGGACGTTTACCGATTATTGCGTCACTCAATAAAATCACCGAAGAGGAGATGGTTCGTATCTTGACCGAACCGAAAAACTCTTTGGTGAAACAATACACCAAACTTTTTGCCATTGATGATGTCGAGCTGACATTTGACAATGAGGCGCTAAATGCGATCGCAGCCAAAGCATTGGCTCGAAAAACGGGAGCACGCGGACTTCGTGCCATTATGGAAGAGACGATGGGAGATACAATGTATGAACTCCCGGAGTACAGCGGTTATGAAGTACTCATTACCAAAGAGGTAGTCGAGGAAAAAGTTTCCCCTGTATATATCAAAAAATCAACTCAAAAAAGTGCATAGGAGAGTCAATGCTATTTAATAAACTTATCGGAATGTTCTCAAACGATCTCTCTATCGATTTAGGGACAGCAAATACCCTTGTTATTTCAAAAGGGAGAGGGATAATCATCAATGAACCTTCCGTTGTTGCGGTTAAAACTGAAAAATACGGTCAACAACGTGTCCTCGCGGTAGGGCGTGAAGCCAAAGAGATGGTGGGCAAAACTCCGGGGAACATCAAAGCGATTCGTCCGATGAGAGACGGCGTTATCGCTGATTTCGATATGACTGAGAAAATGATCCGTAAATTTATCGAAAAAGCGCACGGCCGTACGTCACTTATCAGCCCTCGTATCATTATTTGTATCCCGTACGGATTGACACAGGTTGAGCGTAAAGCGGTACGTGAATCGGCTATGAGTGCGGGAGCACGCGAAGTGTACCTGATCGATGAGCCGATGGCGGCAGCAATCGGTGCGGGGATCGATATCCGTGAACCGAAAGGGAACATCATCGTCGATATCGGAGGGGGTACCACTGAAATCGGTGTTATCTCACTCGGAGGACTTGTTCTTTGCCGATCTATCCGTGTTGCAGGGGACAAAATCGACCGTGCTATTATGGATTACATCAAACGCAAATACAATCTCTTGATCGGTGAGCGTATCGCGGAAGATATCAAAATCAATATCGGTACTGCTATGCCTCTTGCTCAAGAGCTTAAAATGATCATTAACGGACGCGACCAAGTTGAGGGTCTTCTTACGTCAATCGAACTCTCCAGCGAAGATGCACGTGAAGCGATGCGTGAGCCGCTTAAAGAGATTCTAGAAGCACTCCGTGACGTCCTTGAAAATATGCCGCCGGATTTGGCAGGGGACATCGTCAATAACGGTGTTATCCTCACGGGTGGCGGGGCACTCATTCGCCAACTCGATAAATACCTCTCAGAAATTATCAAAATTCCGGTGTATGTAGCCGATGAGCCCCTTTTGTGTGTTGCACGCGGAACCGGACGCGCATTGGAAGAGATCGATCAACTCCACGAACTCTTCGATAATGAATAAACAAGCGTTAACCGTTGCTGTACTCCTTACCGTTTTGGTAGGGGGAGTACTCTATTTTACTAATTTTTTACAATCCCCCATACTACGATTAACTCTTGCGATCAAATCATCGTATTTGGATAGTGTTGAGAGTGTTCAGCACGCGGTTGATGAACACTTTAATCAGCAAAGAACTATTATCGATCTCCGTCAAAAAAACCGTTTTTACGAACAAGAGCTGCTCAATCTGCATCAAGTCGCCGATGAATATCAAAAACTTCTTCAAGAGCACAACAGCACCTTCCGTATCATCCCTGATTCCAGTTTGGTTCGAACCCTCTCTTATGTCCGTTTCGGAGATCCTCACCGTGTATGGATTGAGATGGAGAAATTTGATCCGAAACGGGTTTACGGGCTCCTCTATCGCGGATATGCGGCAGGAATTGTTGTTTCCAAAAACAAACGTCCTATCGCCCTCTTAAACGGCGATGTCAAAAGCTCGTATGCCGTTAACATCGGAGTTACCATGGCTCCTGGAATTGTTCGGGGAAATAATTCACGCCGTTTGATCGTTGAATTTATTCCGACTTGGATTCCTATAAAAGTAGGAGATGAAGTACTCACTTCAGGACTTGACCGTATCTTTATGGCAGGGCTGAAAGTGGGAAAAGTGATCTCCATCACACGAGCCAGCGGTTATCAAAGTGCCGTCATCGAACCTTACTTTTACGGTAAAAATCCTGCCTATTTTCACGTTATTACCAAGGTGAGATGAAGGTTGTAATCGGATTTTAAGTGCTTCTCGTCTATAATAATAAAATTTTTATGACGAGGGGTCTCAATGCCAAAACGCGACGACATCAAAACGATATTACTCATCGGATCAGGCCCGATCGTCATCGGTCAAGCCTGTGAATTTGACTATTCAGGGACACAAGCGGTCAAGACGCTCAAAGAGCTTGGCTACCGCGTAGTTTTGATCAACTCGAATCCGGCAACGATTATGACCGACCCTGAATTTGCCGATCGTACCTACATCGAACCTATCAAACCCGAAATAATCGCTGAAATTATCAAAAAAGAGAAAGTTGACGCCATACTTCCTACAATGGGGGGGCAAACAGCGCTTAACGCCGCTATGAAAATGCATGAGATGGGGATGTTGGAGGGGATCGAATTCCTCGGTGCTAATCCAAGTGCCATCAAAAAAGGGGAAGACCGCCAAGCGTTCAAAGAGTGTATGGTGAAAATCGGGATGGACTTGCCGATCTCTCGTTACGCCTACAACATGGAAGAGGCAATGGCGGCTGCCGAAGCGATCGGTTTTCCGATCATCATCCGCGCGTCGTATACCCTCGCAGGGGGCGGAAGCGGTGTCGCATACAACATCGATGAATTCAAAATGCTCGCTCAGCGCGGACTCGATGAATCTCCGATTACCGAAATTCTGATCGAAGAGTCACTCCTTGGATGGAAAGAGTACGAGATGGAGGTTATCCGTGACCGTAACGATAACTGTATTATCGTCTGCTCTATTGAAAACTTCGACCCGATGGGTGTCCATACGGGTGATTCGATCACTGTGGCTCCGGCATTAACGCTTACCGATAAAGAGTACCAACGTATGCGTGATGCGTCGTTTGCTATTTTACGTGAAATCGGTGTCGATACGGGGGGATCAAACGTACAATTCTCCGTCAACCCTGAAACAGGTCGTATGATCGTTATCGAGATGAATCCTCGCGTGTCCCGTTCATCCGCCCTTGCCTCCAAAGCAACCGGATACCCGATTGCTAAAGTGGCAACCCTCCTCGCGGTAGGCTTTACCCTCGATGAGATCACCAACGACATCACCGGAACCCCTGCAGCGTTTGAACCGGTTATCGACTATATCGTGACCAAAGTTCCACGCTTTACGTTTGAAAAATTCCCTGAAGCCGAATCGACCCTCACCACCAGTATGAAATCGGTCGGTGAAGCGATGGCGATCGGCCGTACGTTTAAAGAGTCGGTTCAAAAAGCCCTCTGCTCTCTTGAGACAGGACTTAGCGGTTTCGATCCGATCGACGGCGATCTCGAATTTGTGAAACACGAAATCCGTCGCCCGAATGCGGAGCGTATCCTCTACGTAGGGCAAGGGTTCCGTATGGGACTATCCAAAGAAGAAGTATTTGATCTCTCAAAAATCGATCCATGGTTCTTGACCCAAATTGAAGAGATTATTGCCCAAGAAAAATTAATCACAACGTCAATCCTCACCGATGAGCCACAACTTCGCCGTCTTAAAACGGAAGGGTTCTCCGATAAAAATATTGCACGTCTTATCACCTTAAACGGCGGAAGTGCAAAAGAGAATGATGTCTACGAAGCACGTAAAGCACTTGGAATCATGTTTGACTACAACGAAGTCGATACCTGTGCGGCAGAATTCGGTTCATTGACCCCCTATCTCTATTCAACCACCAACATTACCCGTCTCGGACTTCAAGCACCGCGTCAAAGTGACAAGAAAAAAGTGATGATCCTCGGCGGTGGGCCTAACCGTATCGGTCAAGGTATCGAATTCGACTACTGTTGCGTACACGCCTCATTCGCCCTCAAAGAGATGGGGATTGAGACCATCATGGTCAACTGTAACCCTGAAACGGTATCTACCGACTACGATACCTCCGATGTCCTTTATTTCGAGCCGATCGATTTCGAACACGTCCGCTCTATCGTCGATGCGGAACAGCCTGATGGGATCATTGTCCATTTCGGAGGACAGACACCGCTAAAACTCGCAAACGGCCTTCACGAAATCGGTGCCAAAATCGCAGGTACCTCGGCGGAAGTGATCGACTTGGCGGAAAACCGTGAGAAATTCTCCGCTTTCGTTGTTGAACAAGGTCTCAAACAGCCTGAAAACGGTATCGCTATGACGAAAGAGCAGGCATTTAAAGTAGCTGAAGAGCTTGGCTACCCTGTCCTTGTACGTCCTTCGTATGTTTTGGGCGGACGTGCTATGCGTATCGTCTACAACGAAGATGAACTCCGTACCTATATGGATGTCGCCGTATCGGTGAGCAACGATTCTCCTGTTTTGGTCGATAAATTCCTCGATCAAGCGGTTGAGTTGGATGTCGATGCGATCAGTGACGGTAATGAAGTCTATATCGGCTCTGTTATGCAACATATCGAAGAGGCGGGGATTCACTCAGGGGATAGTGCCTGTTCACTCCCTCCTGTCAGCCTCAGCGCAGAGCTTCAAGCACAAGTGGAGCAACAAACGAAAAAAATCGCATTGGGTCTCGGTGTTATCGGGCTTTTGAATATCCAATACGCGATCTACCAAAACGAGGTTTACCTCATTGAAGTCAATCCGCGTGCGTCTCGTACCGTTCCGTTTGTCTCCAAAGCGACCGGAATGCCACTCGCAAAAGTCGCAACCCGTGTTATGCTCGGTGACAGCTTACGCAATGCGTTGAAATTCTACGATAACTACAATGTCGTCATGGAAGCCGATGGATTGCTTAAACCGCGTCTCAAAGGACACGTTGCGATCAAAGAGGCGGTATTCCCGTTCAACAAACTCTACGGTGCCGATCTGGTTCTCTCTCCGGAGATGAAATCGACCGGAGAAGTTATGGGTATCAGCCAAAACTTCGGCGTTAGCTTCGCCAAAAGCCAACTCGCAGCAGGAAATAAAATCCCGACCTCAGGGACATGTTTCCTCTCGTTTATCGAAATGGATAAAGTTCACGCTCCAGAAATCGCACGCGGATTGCACAATCAAGGGTTCAAGCTCGTGGCGACACGCGGTACCCAAAAGGTGATTGAGGCAGCGGGAATCCCATGTGAAGCAGTCCTTAAAATCTCTGAGGGTCGCCCGAATATCGAAGACGTGATGAAAAACGGAGAGATCTCTCTCGCCATCAACACCTCCGATAACAAAACCTCGAAAAAAGACGCCGAGCAGATCCGTCAAATCGTATTGCGTATGGGAACTCCGTATTTTACCACCCTCAGTGCGGCACGCGCCGCTATCGAAGCTATGACACATATGCAAGACGATAGCTGGATGGAGCCTCATGCGATCCAAGATTATCTCATCCCCTAAGTGATGAATAAAATTATTCTCGCCCAAACCGACACTACCGTCGGTTTTCTCTCTCAAAATGCTCAACGCTTAGAACAGATAAAAATGCGCTCAGGAGATAAACCCTTTCTCAAAGTCTATGCCGATCTTAAAAGCCTCAGCCGTGATATCCGTATCCCCTCACTCCACAAACACCGTGTGCGTCATAGTAAAAAAACAACCTTTGTTGTCAAAAACCAAGCGTTTCGTTACGTGAGAGATCCGGAACACGCACGGCTGATTCAGCGCTACGGATGGCTCTATTCCACCTCTGCCAATGAGAGCGGAAAAGGGTATGACAGTGGGTTTTGCCGCGCAGTCAGCGATATTATCATTGAAGATTATCGTGGCCTCAGCGAACAAAGTGCCTCAAAGATTTTTCGCCTTACGTCAACTCAATTAAAACAATTACGATAGGAACTCCCCATGAAACATTTTACCTCTGCCAATACCATTATGACCGGAACCATCGGCCTTGCCGTTCTCAGTGCCCTCAGCGGATGCCAAAGCGCGCCAGAAGAGCAAGCGGAAGCACAGAATAAATTCCTCGTCGTCGAACAGCAGCCTAACGGCAAATACGTCATTGTTGAAGAGATGCCGACAGAGGGTCCAAGCCGCGCGATTATCAAAGAGACCGATGAGAACGGCACCGTTACTGAGCGGGTTATGAGCGAAGCGGAGATGAAGGAGCTCGCCGATCAAGAGTACAAAAAAATGGAAGCCGGACAATCGGAACTCAACGCCGAACCTCAAGGAGAGGGGATGGGACTTGGCGGAACTATTCTCGCCGCTGCGGGGGGAGCATTACTCGGTAATATGATCGGAAACATGCTTATGAACAATAAAAATGTTCAACGACACCAAGATGCCTCTAACCGCTCAGCCTATCACCGTTCATCCGCAGGGGGTAGTAACTCAGCCACCTCTAATAGCCAGAAAAAAAGTTTCTTCGGTAATTCCGCATCGAGAAGCACCTCATCCAGCAGCAGTTTCGGAGGATGAGCATGGTATCCCTCCAAAATATCAAAGCAATCGATGATCGCACGTTGGAGCAATTCGGTTTCGGATGGCATACCGACAGTGACGAAAGCAAATACGTTGCCGATGAACTGGTTATCGTCTCCGACAGTGAAGCTGAAGCCTACTATGAAGCGGTCAATGAACTCTACGATATGTATGCCGCTGCCGCACAACATGTCATCGACAATAACCTGTTCTTTGAACTCGGCATTCCGTTTAACCTGATCGACGCAATCAAAAAAAGCTGGGACAACGACGTCCATTGGCATCTCTATGGACGCTTCGATCTTGCAGGGGGGATCGGAGGCTCTCCGATCAAACTGATCGAATTCAATGCCGACACCCCTACCTCTCTTTTCGAAACGGCTATTTTGCAATGGGCCTTGCTTAAACATAACAACATGGACGAAGAGCGCCAATTCAACAACATCTATGAGGCGATTCGCGATAACTTTCGTCGTCTCGTTACCCTTTTCGATGATCCCGAAACATTTGAAAAACATTACGACGGATGGAAAATTCTTTTCAGCTCGATCAGCGGCAATATCGAAGAGGAACAAACAACCCGACTCCTACAGCAAATGGCGATCGATGCCGGATTCGAGAGTGGCTTTGAGCCTCTCGGCGGTGTGAAGTTTGATGATGAGGGGATTTATGACAGCGCTGAAGAGCCGTATGAGTATTGGTTCAAACTCTACCCTTGGGAAGATATCGCTATCGAAGAGCCGGAACTGGCTACACAGCTCACGACGATTATGCAAAACCAAAAAGCGATTATCCTCAACCCTGCCTACACGTTGCTCTTTCAATCCAAAGGGATGATGAAAATTCTTTGCGATCTCTTCCCTGATTCCCCTTATCTTCTTAAAACCTCGTATGAGCCTCTTAAAGGGCTCCAGCAGGTCGAGAAACGGATGTTTGGACGTGAAGGTGCAAATGTACGGATTATCGATGTCTCAGGCTCTGTAATCGAAGCAAACGACGGGCCGTACGGGAACTTCAAACCGATCTACCAAGAGTACGTCGAGTTCCCGAAAGACAGTAACGGAAACAGTTACCAAGCGGGAGTCTTTTTCGCGTATGAAGCATGCGGCTTAGGTTTCCGTCGCGGCGGAAAAATCCTAGGCAATATGTCAAAATTTGTGGGGCATGTACTGCGCTAATATTTTGTCATTCCCGACCTGATCGGGAATCTAGTAGCTTTTAAATTCTTTTTCTTATTTACTTACCACACTTTTTGTAGCCGCTATTTTTTTATCGGCATACAAAACAACATCTTTTATAACTAATTTTTGAATAGCTGAAATAACAAGACTCATGTAGTTATAGTCTGGAGTATTGTCGGATTTAACGGCGTAATGAAAAAAACGAGTGGATGAATTATCGTTTTTTTCATTACGCCGAAAATGACGAGATTTTAAAACCCGCTCACCAAAAAATCAAGCGCGGCGATAATCTCGCTTCGTTGCTCTTTCAAAGACCACACTTTTTCTCCCAATGCGGATTGCTCAATCCCTGAGAGTTCTTGGGTTAGCATTACTACACTCTCACCGTTAATCTCAAAAATCGGGTTTAGATGCTGAATATTTTTCTCTTGTCGAACCAAAGGGACGACGACACGCGTCGATAATGAACCAAGCAAATCGGCTTGAATATCGAGAAGGTAGGGAAACTCCTCCGCACTTTCACTGTTAGCGTTTCGATAGACGTCAAACTGTGCCATCAAAACCGTCGTAATCGCTCACCAAATACACCCCGTTTTTGAACAGAGAGATTGTATTCGGAAATAGCATCTTGATTGTCTGCAAGCCATTGTTGCGATTTTTGATCGATGATAGTTTCTGCCAAGTTTTCTTCAAGCATTTTAGAGAGGTTAATTTTAAGCTCTTTTGCTTGTAGTAGCAAATCACTGTTAATACTGAGATTTGCCGATTTTTTAGGGGCATTCGGATTATAAACGGCTGTCATAACATTCTCCATACGCATTATATATGCGCATTGTATCATAATTATGTAACCTATTTTGATTTCAATCTGTTTAGAGAAGATTTACAGCGACATCGGTTTGCCGGTAAAGTATCCTTGTGAATAATCAACATCCAACTTTTTGAGGGTGTTATAAATCTCTTCATCCGAAACAAATTCCGCAATCGTTTTTGCACCGATTTTTCGTGCAAAATCGATAATCGTCTCGACAATAATATGGTGACGAGGGTTACTGCTGATTTCCCGAATCAACGAACCGTCTATTTTGATGTAATCGACACTCAATTTTAATATGTTTTCAAAATTCGAATAACCCGTCCCGAAATCATCAATCGCAATTTTTGCCCCCAATGCTTTGACTTTGGTAATAAATTGTGTCACTTCCGCATAGCTCTCGATCCCCTCCGATTCTAAAATCTCAAAAACGATTCGAGGTGCCGTACCGGTCTCGGTAATCGTTCTGATAATCTCACTGACCGTATGGGTATTACGGATATCACTGTCGGAGAGATTAATAGAGAACTCCTCACTGCGCGTAGCAAAAAGGGTACACGCTTGATAAAGTACCTCTAAAGTGATTTGCGGATAGAGTTTGGTTTGCTTCGCGATAGGTAAAAATTCCATCGGCGGTACCATATTACCGACATCGTCAATCATCCGAACCAATGTTTCATATTTGTTGATTTCACCTGTTTTGAAATCAACAATCGGCTGATAATGACACATAATCCGATGTTCAAAAAGGGCTCTTCGGACATCCGAAGCCATCGTTAAATTCGAACGGTATTGCTCTTCAACCCTCTCTTCTTGATTGTAAAATGCAATCTGTTTTTTATTCTCTTTCGCATGGTGTAAGGCTATATCGGCACGTGTTAAGATATTCTCAGTCCCTAACGCAACACCTATCGTTACTCTGATCGTTAAACTCTCTTCTTTAACCGTAAATGTCTTCTCTTCCAACAATTTTATAAGTGTTACCAAACGATGTTCTAACTCACCCAAGCTGAGATTACCTGAGAATGTCAATACAAATTCATCACTCCCTAAACGATAACATGACCCCGATAACGCATTGAGCCATGCACCGATTTGTATCAGTATTTCATCCCCGATCTCAATTCCAAAAAAATCATTAATCTCTTTGAAATCATCCACGTTGACAATCGCCAGAGCCGTTATCTCTCCTTGGAGCAATTTTTCCTGCAGTCTAAATCGATTCGGTAAACCTGTGAGACGATCACTGTAATATTGATTTTCCAGTTCAAGCGTTTTTTCTTGCACTGCCCCCTCAAGAGAGATATTCATGGCTTCCATTTGTCTCAAATAACGATATGTTGTCTCTTGCATCGCATTAAATGAAGTAACAATCTGTTCAATCTCTTCACTGCCATCTTCCTCGAGTACCATATGATCACCCGGTCGATAATCACGAACTTTCTGTGCAATTTGGCCTAACGGAGAGAGAAGATTACGAACCCACCACACCGCAAAGAAAAAAATCAACGCAATACTCATTCCTACGCCGTAAAAAACATTGTACATAGATTGACGTGTTTCATCATACGCCAAATCACTATAATACAATGTAATCGAACCCATTGACTGCCCAAATGCAGGTTCTTTGATCTGATGGGAAACAGTGATAGCATTCTCTATGGATTGTGACTTCGGATTGCTATAGCGGTACAATAACTTTCCGTTTTGATCACGGACTGAAAGTTCTATGACATCAGGAACAGATACTGCGGGAGAGACTTTTTCGGCTATTTGGTCATAAAATTTTAAATAAAGGGTCATCTGAAGCGATTTTTCAACCGTTTGCAACAGTAAATCCGCTTTTTGTTTTTCCGAAACCCGTTTCGTATTTTCAAAAGTAATACTGATGACCATCCCGAAAGTTGCAAAAATAAGTAAAAAGACAAGGATTAAAGATCCGACTACTTTATAAGAAAGGCGACTTCGTGAACGGTACATTTTAAGCCTTCTACCATGATAAAAAATTATTCCAAAAATCGTGCAATCTCTACTCAATAAATATATTAAAGCGAAATAAGAAGTTTAATTGCATAATATACTATCAAATTTATTTAATCTATCTTTATTCAGCTGTTATTAACGGTTATAGTATTATATTTTAGCCATTAACTCAAAGGGCGAAATCGGTGGAATGCAAAATAGCGTCAACTGCAAGTGAACAGAAGGCTATACTGCAACAGCGGTATGATATTTTTGTGGAAGAATTCAATTTTTTAGCACCGAGAGAAGACGGGAAACGGATCGAATACGATGAGTATGATGAACATTCTCTCTTGTTCGGCGTTTGGAAAAAAAACGGGCTAATCGCTTCATGCCGTCTCATTCTTCCAAGCTATACATTGGGTTTACCGACGCTCAATTGTATGATTATTGATTCGACTACGTTTCGTAAAGATGAATCAACAGCCGAAATTTCACGCATTTTAGTCGCCTCAGAGCACAGAATTTTCAAAAAAACGATTAAGATTCTTCAAACAATGCAAAAAGAGATTAATAGGGTCTCTTCCGAGTATGGGATAGTACAAATAATCGGAGCGGTTGAACCCAGTTTCCTGCGTCTTCTTAACTATTCCAAACTCCCATATCAACCGATTGGCCCTTTACAAAACCATATAGGACCTGACCGTTACCCTATAATTTTAAAAATAAAAGACCATATCATTTTTATGAAAGAACTCCGATGATGAACCGTTTTTCTCTCGCTTTGTTATTTGTCCCCTTTTCTCTTTTTGCCGCTGAGGCAGATACGGATCTTTTTAATACTCTTACAGACGACATCAACACCATTACAAAAACAGCAAAAGATCAGCGCGCCAATATCGACTATCTCCCCTACATAATGACAGTATTTGAAGGTGAAGAACTTTCACGTGCGGGTGCTTCTTCACTAAAAGAGGCCCTCTCACTCGCTGCAGGCGTCAACATTGCCAGCGATAACCTCTCCTTGTTTAATCCGGTCATCCGAGGTTCCAACCCCGTTGCGTACGGACAAAGCAAACTGATTGTGGATGGAGTCGAGGTTAACGATCTTTTCTTCGACGGCTATACCGCATATCTAACGATGCCGATCGATATGATCAAACGGATCGAAATAGTCCGAGGCCCCGGCAGCTACAGTGACGGACACTGGGGGTATGCCGGATCGATCATCGTCACAACCTATAAAAAAGAACCCGATACGGATAAAAACAGCCGTTGGTTCACCTCAGCGGGTACGCACAATACCTACAAAGCAGGTGCTTCGTATGCGATGAGAGAAAATGACTTTGCTTTTGCCGCAGATCTCTATACGGTACACGATAATCTTTCGCTCCCTTATGGTCAAGACGGTCTTTCTAATAATCTTTTAGGTGTAGCCAATGCACCTCTCTCTCGATCCGGCAACGCACCCTCTTCCACCGATGCCACCATGTTTTCATTTTCTCTCGCTAAAGGGGATTTTTTTTCCGACGGACGTATCTCTTCTTATCGCCACGGATCGGGAGGAGGTATTAATTACGCTCTTGCCACCGGAGAGGATCACTACAATATCGATCAATGGCAGCTTCGTGCCGGAGTCCACTACAATGTAGAAGATTTTACCGGAACGTTCCAAGCATCTATCGTACAAGACAGCTTTATCAGCCATCAGCTTCTTGCACCGGAAGGACTGCAATTCCCTTCGCTAAACCCGCCTACGACTCTTGTTACCTATGTAAACGGTTTTTACGGTGAGCATGAAGCGATTATACGAACCTATCGCGTTAATAATACCTTGAGCGGTAGTGTGATGGGAGGGGAAGCAACATTTGGTATCGGTAAATCATGGAGCAGTGTTACTTCTGAGAAAACGATAACAACCGACCGCGACAGCGGAACGGGAATGACCGATTATTCGACTATACTCCCCTTTTTCAGTCCGAATGGATCGATTAACAATCTAACAACCTACTTGACCTATGAGAAGGTTCTATCCTCTTCACTATGCGGCTATGCTTCATTGACGGTAGACAAACGGAACGATTTATCAGCACAAGTAGATCCTCGTGCCGCACTCTTATATACGCTTGATCCCGACAACCTCATCAAGTTGTCCATCTCCCATGCCCACAGAAACCCCTCTTGGCAAGAGATGTATACCCTCAATAACAGAGCCAGATGGGGAAATCCAAATCTCGTCCCCGAAACTGTCATGGCGTACGAAACGCAATTAATACATCGATTTGAAGTGGATCACTCTTTATCGGTAAACTTTTTCCAACTCAACAATGAAGATCAAATTTATCCTCAATACAATAGTACATTCTTACGATACGAATATATTAACGGTTCAAAAAGCAAAATTCGCGGATTTGAAGCCGAATGGCGCAAACGTTATGATGAAACCTCTTTTTACGGGGCATTTACCCATATCTGGGCAGAAGATGGACAAGGTGCAACTCTTCCCAATGCACCGAGCAACACAGCACGCGGATTTATTACCCATACACTCGACACTAACTGGTACGGCTCTCTTGCCGGACGGTGGCAAAGTGCAACACCCAGAGCAAGCACAGATCCGCGTAGCGATATGAAATCCATCGGGATCATCGATACCTCTATCGGATACAAACTTCCAAAATTCCAGAGTGAAGTTCAACTGACGGCTAAAAATCTTTTCGATAAAAATGAGTTTTATCCCAGCCCCACAAATACCTACGATGGGGACTACCCCTCGAGCGGTCGTACCTTTCTACTTACGTTTAGGGGGACTTTTTGAAACGTCTTCTTCTAACTCTTTTTCTCAGTAGTGCAGGATGGTGTGCCTCGTATGACCCGTTTTTATTGGAAACTCAACTCTCTTTACTGCCAAAAATTGCGGTATTGGAAAAAAATATCCTCACCTCTAACGTAAAATCGCCTATCAAAATTTTGATTGCCTACGACCGAGGAGACGATGATACGGCCGCCTCATGTATTAAAATATTGATGTCTAAATTTAACGGTCATATTAACGGCCGTCCGATCAGTGCCATTGCACTCCCGTTTGACAAACTTGACGGGACCGCATCGTATCATTTTATCTATGCTCTGAAAGCGAGTATGTCACAGTTGAGTAAAGTCCATAATGCCGTCGGTACCTCAGGTGCCATTACTGCACTCTATGATGCAGACAAACTTACGGATAATGGATTATTACTCTCGATTCGAATGGAGAGAACTCCGATTATTCTGATCAATGCAAAAGCCCTACGGCAGAATCGTTTTTCATTCCCCGACAGTCTCCTTGAAATCGCGAGAATTGTACAATAGCTCTTTTTTCCTATCGTATCTCTTTTTGATTCATTTTCCCTTGCAAAGCATTCGATATATTCATCAGTGAAAAGGTGACGATAAAGATCATCAGCCCCGGAAAAAAACTCACCCACCACGCAATATCAATTACCTCTTTACCGCCGCTTAGGATACTTCCCCAACTCATTTGGGGAGCTACAATCCCAAGACCTAAAAACGAGAGTCCCGATTCTGCCAGAATCGCCCCACCTACTCCGAACGTAAAACTGACCAAGACGATCGGAGCTAAAAGCGGCGCATAGTATTTCAACATTATTTTAAGGGGATGAACTTTGGCAATATGCAAAATACGGATATACGGCTTCGAAGCGATCGCAAAGCTCTCAGAACGGATCAGACGTGCCGTGCCCATCCATCCTGTTATCGAGATAATGAGTACCAAGACCCACAAGGAGGCATTGACATAACTTACCAGTGTTAAGAGCAAAAAGAGGGTCGGAAACGTTAGAAAAAGGTCAACGACTACGATAAAAATTTTGTCATATCCCCCCCGAAGCAATGCGGCACTCACCCCATACAGCAAACCGATTAATGTTGAAATGAGCGCACTTGCAAACCCTATCACAAGCGAAACCTGCCCCCCTTCCATCAATCGTGCTAGTAAATCCCGTCCAAGACGATCGGTACCGAACCAATGGGTTATAGAAGGCTCAACTAAAATAGCTTTTGGGTCTAAAAAGAGAGGATCGAGTGTGTAAAAAAAAGGGCCGATAAAGGAGAAAAAGATCACCCCGACCAGCGTGGCAATACTGAAAAAAGGCATTACTGCTTTATGCCTAAAAGTGTCGTCATCATCTGATCGATCGTTGTGATAACTTTAGCGGCGGCACCGTAGGAGGTTTGATAGCGGATAAGATTGGCCATCTCTTCATCAATACTCACTTTACTGACCGAATCATACTCTTGTTTGATAGCGTTATACTGTGCGGTAAGCGACTCATTGGCAAGGATGACCGAATTCGTTTTTGTCCCGACTTTTGTGACCAAGGTATCAAAATAGCCATATACCGTATCCGATGTCTTATCAAACCCCGTTCCGAATGTAACTCTAGCAAACTGCAATTCAACCATAGCCAAAGCAGTTTGATTGTCCCCGTTTGCAGGAGATTTGAACCCTTTTATTTTACTGGTATCCTCTTTTAAATCACGGCTAAGGGAGATACTTTTCGCATCAGATCCGTCTAAAAAGCGATTAATTCCCGTTACTCCGGCAAAATTGGTTCCGTTATCTTCAATCGAATAGGAATACCCTTGCGAAGCAAATGTTGATTTAAAATCAATTTGAAAAATGCGTTGTGTCGCATTAAATGTCCCGATCAACATATCATCGATATCATTAAGGGCATTAGAGTCTTGATTATCATCTTGTGACGTATTGATCTGTCCGGTAATACTATTTAACGTCATAGGAGAGTCATCGATTAAGGTTCCCTCGTCGATGTTAATCGAACGCCGTCCGACCTCTTTTCCGTCTATATCATACACTACGATGTCAAACGTACCGGATTTAAAATTTTCATCGGTACTCAACAAAGATTGATTATTTGAAAAACTGAGAGGATTTGAGACCATTGAGGTGGTCGCGCTCTGTGCATACACATTGTTTGTCGCTTCGATCAACCCTTTTGCAAATGAATCGAGATTGTTGATGGTCTCTTGTAAAAATCCGTCTTCGAATTCTCCGTTTGTCCCGATGGTTGAGCCTCTTAATTCCAAAAGAGCGCCGATTTTTCCGCCGGTGATACGATCGGCAAACGGAATTTTCACCCCGTCTTGACGCTCATAATACAAATCGTTGTAACCGTTCGGATTCGACTCACTGTCCATCCCTATCGGGTGGAATGAACCGCCGTCAACGATATTGAATCCCCCTACTTGGATCGTGTAGCTTCCTTGTTTGAGTGCTATATTGCTGTCTATGACATTGTTCGTTTCAATTTGCCCTACCAGCACTTTTGCATTGACAAGCTTAGTCAACGTCATCTCAAGCTGATTTCGCTGATCACGCAAATCATTGGCATTGTTCGCCCCGCCGGCTTCTGCTTTATTGATCTCAATATTTATGCTTGAAATCTCTTTAGCAATACGGTTAACTTCATCAACATTCACTTTGATTTGATCATTTAAAGAACTTTGTAAACCCGCTACTTGTGTACGCGTTTCTTGAATATGTTGCGTCATTGTTTGCGTTTGCTGTGCAAGGGCTACTTTGAGGGCAGTGTTACTGGGATTGTTAGCAAGCGATTGCCACATATCGAAATAGTTTTGTAAATCATTTTTAATACCGACATCATCGATTTCGGGAAAATAGGTTGAAAGTTCTTCGAGATTTTTTTTCAAAGTATCGGAATTTTCTTTGCTTTGCGCTACATTGGATAAACGCCCGAATACAAACTCATCGAATACACGTATGATTTCTGTAATCTGAGTTCCGCCGCCCCGTTGTCCCGGATCGACACTGAGCGGTTTTGCCGCAGCGGTAACGACACGTTGGCGCGAGTACCCTTCGGTTTCGGCATTGGCGATATTGTGTCCGGTCGTATCGATCCCGATTTGTGCTGCATTTAAGCCGCTGTAACCGATGTGTAAAGCGTTAAAAATTGAGGCCATGTTATGCTCTTATTTCCAAAAACGAGGCTTCTGATGTCGCCACTTTTTGATAACCCTGCATTTGCGTCGGAACTAAACGCTCTAGCAGAGTATTGTAAAATGATCCTACACTCAAAACCATTTTTGCGTATTGCTGATTGACTTCACGTAAAAGAGAGAGGTGTTCTTTAAGAGAATCGAGTTGTTGATGTTGTTCATTATCTAAGAGTTCAGAGAGAGGTGCCGTCGGATGCTGTGTCATCAGTTTTGATATTTCACGATCAATCATCGCTTTTTTCTGTTCAAAACTTTTAATTTTTTCCTCTTTGATCGACAAACGGTCAAATTGAGGATTGTGCTTGGCCTCTTTGATATCATTGATATCATCGCGTGATAAAGAGATGAGTGTCTCAAGATCTTTGATAGCACTCTGTAACTGATAAGACAACATCATAAACTCCTATACGGTTAGGTCAGCTCTTGCGCAATTCGCTTGGCCAACGTTTCGATATCGACACGGTATTCCCCTTTTTCGATAGAGGCTTTTAGCTCTTCGATTCGGCTTGTGTCACCTTGTTTGGTAATAGATTGCGTGGATTTCTCCTGCTCTTTGGTCTTTAATGCCGGTTCTTGATATGTCGCTTTAAGCAGCGATCCGTTCACACTTGAGATCATGGTGAATCCTTGTTAGACGTTTATGATATGTACATACCATATCGGCAAAAACCATTATTAATTTAGTCTATTTCTCTGTTTTTTCACCCTTTTGACTAAGGTGTTCGAAAAGCATTTGAGAAAACCCAAATCCTCCTGCACTCGCATTGGAAAGCTCTTCACGATACATCGATTTAAAAATTTTGTCTCCCGGATCGTTGGAGCTGGTAAAAACATTTTTTTCGTCTTTCATCGCTTCATCGAGCATCATTTTGACGATAATCGCCTCAAACTGATCGGTTTTCTCTCGAAGCGCTTTATCACCCTCTTTGGTTCCGATGGTAGGGATCGCTCTTTGGTGCTGTACACTCGTGATATCCATTAGATGATCTCCAAGTCAACCGAGATAGCTCCGGCACTTTTCATCGCTTGCAGTATCGAAATCATCTCTTTAGGACTTGCACCAAGTTTTTGGAGAGATCGTGCGATGTTGGCAACCGTCGTCGTCCCTTTTTCGGTATAGACCTCATTCTCATTCAATCCGATGACAAGACTTTTATCCATTGTCACACTTCCTGCGGGTTTGGATACCTCATTTTGGGAAAGAATTTTGATGGTCATGTCCCCTTGAGTGATCACAACCGGTTTAACCTCAACATCCACACCGGCAATGATGGTTCCTGTCCGCTCATTGATGATAATCTTCTGCTCTTGTGCATAATTAATATCTAAACTTTGCACTTCAGCTAAAAATTCAACCATTGATTTGTTACTCGGAAGCTTCAAATTAATAGTTCGTGGATCAACGGCAGAAGCAACGTTGGTTTTGTATTTAGCGTTTATCGCATTTTGTATCGCTACAGAGTTAGCAAAATTGGATGTTTTAAGAGAAAGGGTTGCATTTTGTTGATGAGAGAGGTCTTGGTTAATTTCACGCTCTACCAAACCGCCGCCATACACCATTCCGACAGTCGGATGCGATTCGGCACCGGCACCTTTTTCATTTTTACCGCCGATACTGATCGAACCTTGCGCAAGTGCATAGATTTTACCGTCAACCCCTTTGAGAGGCGTCATCAACAATGTCCCCCCCTCAAGCGATTTTGCATCCCCGATGGAAGAGACGGTAACGTCAAACGCATCCCCTTGGCGTGCAAAAGGGGCAAATTTAGCGGTAACAACAACCGCCGCAACGTTTTTGGATTTGATATCAACCGGATTCATATCGATATTCATCGCTTTGAGCATATTCGCGATGGATTGGAGGGTAAATTTTGAGGTCGTACCGTCACCCGTCTTTTTTAAACCGACAACGAGGGAGTAACCGATAATTTGGTTATCCCGCACGCCGACAATATTAGCCACTTCGCTGATACGCGCCGCTTCCGCCATTGTCAGTAAACAAAAAAGTAGACCAAAAATTCTCATACCCATCCTTTTATTCCAAAGGATAAAGCAAAGGCTATTCCAAAACTGGGTTATGCATAGTAGGTTAGTGAAGTTTTTCCGAAACGTTTGGATTTTAGACGATTAAAGTGACCGATAGCATCGGGCAATTCGAGGGTACTCATGTGCTCGATAATAATCAAAGTCGCCATTTCAAGGGGAAGGGATGCGATCATATCAACCGTTTTATCGTAAATCTCTTCCATCCCCTCACGGATTGAAAAAGGGGGATCAACGTAGATAAAAGCACTCTCGCCCAACGAGGCAAGACGCTTTTTTACGTGAGCCATGTTACTAAAACTATCCCCTTCGACAATTTCGCAGGCCGATGGATCGGTTTGGGCGATATTCTCACGGAGCGTTCGTATCGCATCACGGTCTTTTTCCATAAAAATAATCTTTTTGGCTCCGCGACTAAGGGCTTCAAGCCCGATAGACCCGCTTCCAGAGAAAACCTCTACCAAAACAGCATCAATGATATCAAACTGCAACGTATTGAAAAACGACTCCAATACAATCCCTTTGGAACTGCGGGTCGTCTCTTTCGAGGGGAGTTTGAGAGTTTTGCCTTTGTATTTTCCGGCAATAATTTTTTTGGTAATGGTGGGGTTATTTTTCATAGAATGCCCGTATCGCTTTGAGAATGTTATCTTTGTATTCGCGTGTAAGTTTATCAATATGACGCTCTAAAATATCAAAACTTACCCCCTCTTCACTGGCAGGAAAACTTTCCTCTTCAATCACGACAGGGGGATAGCGTTCAGATTCAAATTTTTGATTCAGTGCGTGAAGTAATTGCGCTTTTGAAAACGGCTTAATCAAATCAGAGGATGTTTCTACACCGACCACAAAGGTAGGATATTGGTCGTCACGAATATTTTTATCACGGATCAGAATGTCGCACTGACGCAGAGAGCTCAAGTGACCTTCCAAAAAAAGTTCCAAGGAACGCTGCAACAATGGAGAATCACACTGAATAGCTACTTTCACGCCGTTTACCTTGTACACAATATCCGTTTATTTTAAAGAAAGGTATTTTAGCACACTCCTCTCTTGAATTGCGTTAAAATGGTGCCGAATAAAGCTTATGCTACTATAAAGTTATACACAATGAAAAAAATTTACACAAAGAACAGATTCAATCTCGTTTGGATTAATCTATGGATCGGAATAGCGCTCTCCATCTTGGTCATGGCTTCAGGAGTATGGATTATTCATAGCGATATCCAATCTCGTGCACTGGCACGACTATCTCAGCAACATACGATAAATCAGTCCCGTATCGATGAATTTCAACAAACACAATCTCAAATTCTACGGTCTCTTTCCGAAAAGCCCGATCCGTCTCTCTTTTACCATTTTCTCAAAGCTGATACCCACATTATGCAGATACGATTTATCGATTTAAAGGGAGATGAAAAGATTCGATTCGATCGTCTTCGTGATGGGAGTATCCGTCAAATCTCAGCTGATAAACTCCAGAATAAAGGCAATCGCTACTATTTCCGACAATTTGCCGCACTCTCAGAAAATGTCATTGATTTTTCTAAGTTGGATCTTAACATGGAATACGGAAGGCTCGATATTCCCTTCAACCCTACTCTTCGAGCCGGAATAGCGGTCTATAAGGACGGTATAAAAATCGGAATCATCGTGATCAACTATTATATGCAAGAGTGGATAGAACACCTCAAAAGCGATAACGTCTCAACCTTTTTTCTGATTGATCATGAGGGCTACTTTTTAATTCACCCCGAACCCTCTTGGGCATGGTCGAGATACCGTTCTCCTGCACAACGTGCAGATGAGTACTTCGGTCTCTCTGAGTCACATTTTTCTCTCCTAAAGAAAGGGGAACATCGCTGGATCAATGAGGATACCGTCGCTTTCTCCCTCGATCTCTACGGTCAAAAATTATTAGCCCTTTATCAACCTAAAATCTCCCCCAATGACATTTTGATCCGGAGGCTTCTCCAGTTCGGAGTCATTATCTTTTTAGCACTGACGCTTGTAGTGGTTCCTCTCATCGGGATTATTCGGTTCAATCTTCACCGTTTCGAAGTTGAAAGTACAAAAAACAAAGTGATGCTTGCGCATCAGGCAAAACTCGATGCGATGGGAGATATGCTCGGTGCTATTGCTCACCAATGGCGCCAACCGCTCAACTCGATAGGTCTTATTATGCAAGATTTGGTCAGTGCCTTCAACCATCACGAGCTTGACAAAGAGTATTTGAGCGTATCTGAAAAAGGGGTTATGGATCAGTTGCAGTTTATGTCACAGACTATCGATGCCTTTCGAAACTTTTGTGTCGATGAAAAAAAAGAAGAACCGTGTAATCTGATCGAAATCGTCACTGAGATTCGCACCCTTTTTCAAACCCAACTCAATACACATGGAATCACACTGGAAACAGTATGTTCTAAAGGGCGAGAAGTATTGCATTCATGCCAAGACGAGTCAGAACCGGAGAGATTTAATCTCAACAGCTCTCCCGCACTGATTAAACAAATTCTCCTCTCTTTGATTACCAACGCAAAAGAGGCTCTGGAGCAATCCACGTGCGACCCGACAATCACACTTACCCTCCATGCCTATAAAGAGTCACTTCGTATCGATGTCAGCGACAAAGCGGGAGGGATCAATACACCCACCGCAAAACGGATTTTTGAACCCTATTACACGACCAAAGAGATGGGGACAGGGCTGGGGCTGACCATTGCACACACCCTCGCCAAACGCCAGTTAAAAGGAGACCTCATCCTCCAGCCGCGCAACAAAGAGGGAGTCTGTACCTTTACCCTTACTCTGCCGCGCTTTTAATCTTTTTATCAGAGTATAAATGGCTATAATTGGCGCAGAATCAGCGGCAAAAGGGGAAAAGTAAGTGGAAAACTATAATGACTTTAAAAAATATTCTATTCTCATCGCCGAAGATGACCCTATCGCATTGAATTCTCTTGTTAATATTCTCAAACGGTACTTTAAAAATGTACTTACCGCCGTTAACGGCTCTGAAGCGTATGAAAAAGCACTCTCACACAAAATCGACATTATCCTCACCGATATGCGTATGCCCCATCAAGACGGTGCTGATTTTGTCAAACAACTGAGAGAATTGGATGTTAATCTGCCGGTTATTTTTATGTCGGCACATACCGACTCAAAAACCCTTCTGCGAATTATCCCGTTAAATATCACCGAATATTTGGTCAAACCGATCCAAATTGGCCACGTTCTGCAGTTGTGCCAAGAGCTGTTCAAGAAAAAAGAGGCGATAGTGTACGAACAGCAAGTGGCCAAATATCTCTATCATCTCGATAGCGGTGTTGTCGTTGATTTAGCTCATAGAGTCGTTAGTAAAGAGGGGGAAATGATTTTACTCACCAAAAAAGAGTTTGAACTCCTCTCATTACTCATCAAAAATAAACAATCGATCCTCAGCAAAACCCAGATTGAATCTTTTTTATGGGATGGGGAGATTGTTTCTGAGAGCAGTGTTAAAACGCTCATCAAAAGATTACGCTCTAAAATCGGAGAAGAGACGATCGTAACCGCTAAAAATCTGGGGTATAAAATATGCATTGCATCTTAACCGCTTCCCTTCCTAAAATAACCGAAAAATAACCCTGCACAGCTACTATACTATCCTGAGAACAATTAGGATATTTTTTATCTTATATCACTATCAGTTACCTCTAAAACTGTACGAAATGACATCGATAATGGTTTGTAATATACGAAGGAATATGAATGGAACACATACTAAAAGATACCGATTTTTTGGTATCACAAACCGATTCAAAAGGGAAAATTCTTTTTGCCAACGAAGATTTTTGCAAGATAGCGGGATATACCCTCGAAGAGCTGATCGGACAGCCTCATAATATCGTCCGACACCGTGATATGCCCCATGCCGCGTTTAGAGATTTATGGGACACCGTTAAAACCGGAAAAGTATGGAAAGGGTATGTCAAAAATGCCACCAAAAACGGCGGTTTTTACTGGGTATTTGCCACCGTCTATCCAAATATCGCCTGCGGAGACGGCGAAGGCGGCTATATGTCATGCCGACGAAAAGCTTCACCTGCTGAGATCAAAGCGGCAGAAGAACTCTATAAAACTATGCGATAACCAAAGGGCGATGCAACAATGAACAACATGACAAAAATAGTTATTTTATCCGTATTAGGTATTTTAGGTTTGGTACTCGCGATTACCGTAAGTTCCGTCTGGATCACATCGGGAATGATCATACTCCTTATGGGAACCGCGATAGCCCTCAGCACCGCTTCGACTTCCGGGTCTGAGACGTTCACTCAGCACTTAATCGATTTCCAAGAGCTGATTCAGTTTAAACGCAATCAGTTAAAAGATATCCCTGCAGAAGCGAACAGTATCGAAGAAAAACTGAACCGTCTTGCATCAACCCATGAAGCTATCTTGGAACAGGATATCAAAGTAGCCGGAGAGATGGTTCTCCTCGCCGATAAAGTAAGTCGTGGACACTTTATGTGCCGTGTCACCAGCGATTCCAAATCCCCTCACATCCATCTGCTTCGTAAAACAATGAATGGGATGCTCGATTCAACAGAAAAAAATCTAGATCAGGCGATCAAAGTTCTAGAATCTCTGAGCGAAGGGAAATTTTCTACCCGTGCGAATGTCAATGTCGAAGGAAAAATGGCTCAAATGCTCGAAAAAATCAATGCATTGGGTATGGCATTGCAATCAATGGAGCAGCAAAACAACGACGCCAAAGAGGTACTGAACAACAATACCCAACAGCTTAAAAATACGATCGAAAGCCTCCGCTCAAAAGAGTTTATCGAACTTAACGGAATGATCAACACCACCGTAGAGCGGATTCAGCAAGTAGCACACAAGGAGCATGAACTCTCCGACAACCTCCAAACCCTTGCCGGCAACGCCCAAGAGACCAAACAGATTTTGACCACTATCGGAGACATCGCAGATCAGACCAATCTTCTCGCCCTCAATGCGGCGATCGAAGCGGCACGCGCAGGTGAACACGGACGCGGATTCGCCGTCGTTGCCGATGAAGTACGCAAACTCGCCGAACGTACCCAAAAAAGTCTTGCTGAAACGACCGCTACGATCAACATTCTGATCCAAGCGATCAATGACAACAGCGACTCATTGAATAAAAATATGGATGAGATGATGGATCTGACTACGTATGTGGGAAGTGTGGATGATAAAATGGAAGAGCTGCTTCACTCAATGGATCGATTACAATAAATCGATCAGCGATGGAGATAAGATGAAATTCATTAGCTATTCTTGATTTAGGTCAAGAATAAGAGTTCCCCTAATTCGTTACACTTCGGCACATTAATCGCAACACAAAACGGAACAACTACATGAACAAACTCATCACACTGCTTTTTACGACATTTGGGCTATACGGAGCCGAGGGGTACAGCGTCTACCAAAAACACTGCATGCAATGCCATGTCGAAATAATGGAGAAAAAAGAGGTGATGAGAGTCCTTCACACCCTCAAAGCTCCCCCGATGGTCGAAGTCTCCAATCGCCTCAAAGAAAATGTCGTTATCAGCGACGAGGATGACGATGTCAAACGGCGTGTTATTATCGCATTTATAAAAGACTACATCGAAAACCCGAGCGTCCAGTACAGTATGTGCCATCCGATGGCCATCGAGAAATTCGGGATTATGCCCTCGTTAAAAGGAAAACTTTCCGAAGAGGAGCGTCAAGCCGTTGCGGAATGGGTGCATGACCGCTATAGCGGTGTTGCGTTTAAGTAATTACACACGAAGCAAATAGTGCTCGATGCTGTAGCGCAGATCCTCGTCCATATCCATCACACTCTCCACCATCCATTTTAGATATCCGGGGTCTTTGAGGGCAATCTCCTCGATCCGTTTTTTAGCATACTTTCCGAACGGTAACCGTGTCAGCAAGACATGGCTTTTTGATATCTCTATCAACCGCTCAATATCCGCCAAATCCAGAAGATACTCCAAGACCATTTTTGTATGAAGTGCGTCACTCAGAGCATGGTGGGGGATGAGTGCAACTCCATGCTCTTGAAACACCCTCTTCTCTTCACGATACAGTCTCAACTCGTACCGTAAAAATTGAAGACTATACCCCTCCAAATCATCCATCAGCGATTTGGAGCATTTAAGGGTATCAATAACACTCCCCTGCCATGCAATTCCCTCTTTTTGGAGCATATCAAGTTCAAAAGGGGCATTATGCGACACCAAAATAGTTTCAGGAGTATTGAGGATTTTAAGTTTTTCGGCACCGATAGATTGGGAAAAAGAGGGAGCATCACTCACCATCTCATTCGTGATTTGATGGATCGCCGAAGCGGCGGGAGGGATTTTTTTACCGGGATTGATCAACTCGAAATGGGTGGATTCCCCCTCAATAATCCCCAGAGCGCAGATTCTGTCTTTTGTCTCTAACCCTGTCGTTTCCGTATCGAGAAAAATCACATTCTACTCGCTCGGGTAAGATTTAAGTGTTGCCATTAGATTATGATAGTGTTCTAACGTACGGAAGCTTTTCTCAAAACGCCATCCCAATACAAACGCGATAATATCTCTCTTCAAGGGTGCACTCAGTTTTTCGGCACGTCCGTAATAGGCCAGTGAGATATTTTTATTTTTGACTTTAGCCTCTTTATCGTAGATAATCGCAATAATTTGCGCGTATTTACCCTCTTTAATGGCCCCTAAATCATCATCGCCTAGCGATAATCCCGAGAGGTTAATCGCTTTAAACTCAAACAACGCATCAAACTCTCCGACTTTGGTATTAATCCCTAATTTTAGGTACAGCTCTTCGAGTGATTTGAGGTTACTTTTGCGTTCTAACTCGTAGCTGGATATCTGTGCCGTCAGGTTTTTCAGACGATCGAGTGGTGAACTCACATTTTCTCCTTCAAATCTCGCACTATTTTGATAATTTTAACCTATGTTGACTTATAATATCAAACTTTTATACTTGTGGGAATTTAATGGACTATTTACGAATTCAAGGGCCGACTAAACTTAGCGGTACCGTTACCATCTCCGGCGCAAAAAATGCCGCATTGCCACTTATTACCTTGGCACTTTTAGCCCATAATCCGCTAAAAGTCACCAACATGCCTGAAGTGGCCGATATTAAAACCCTGCTAAAACTTCTCCAAAACCTCGGTGCCAGCTGTTCATTAGAGAACCATGTCCTCAATGTAGACACCTCTACCGTTAACCACACGATGGCAAACTACGATATCGTTAAAACGATGCGCGCCTCTATCCTCGTCCTTGGACCGCTCCTTGCCCGTTTCGGACATTGTGAAGTCTCTCTTCCGGGTGGATGCGCCATCGGTCAGCGTCCAATCGACCTTCACCTAAAAGCGTTGGAGCAAATGGGTGCTGAAATTACTATCCATGCCGGATACGTCCACGCCGTAGCCCCTGAAGGTCTCAAAGGTGCCCATATCATCTTCGATAAAATCACCGTTACCGGAACGGCTAACATCGTTATGGCGGCGGCATTGGCTCACGGTAAAACCGTCCTTGTCAACTGTGCAAAAGAACCCGAAGTAGTTCAACTGTGCGAAATCCTACGCGACAGCGGTATCGACATCACCGGAATCGGAACACCTGAACTTACCATCATCGGTACGGGGGGTAAAACCATCGAAATGGTTGATTTTGAAGTTATCCCTGACCGAATCGAAGCAGGAACCTATCTCTGTGCAGGTGCTATCACCAATTCTACAATTACGCTAGAGCGTGTACGTCCCGATCACCTCGATGCCGTTACGGCAAAGTTAGAGCAAATGGGATGTCGCGTCGAATGCGGTGAAAATACGATGACGATTCATCCCGCTACCGAACTCAAACACGTCGATATTATCACCCAAGAGTATCCGGCATTCCCGACCGATATGCAAGCACAATTTTTAGCTCTTGCTACGATTGCAAAGGGAGCCAGCACCATCGAAGAGCGATTATTCGAAAACCGCTTTATGCATGTCAGTGAATTGCAACGTCTCGGAGCCGAGATCAAACTCAGCGGTCACACCGCCACCGTTATCGGGCCGTGTGAACTTGTAGGTGCCGATGTCATGGCAACCGACTTGCGCGCTTCGAGCGCACTCGTACTTGCCGCTATGGCAGCAGAGGGGACAACAAATGTCCACCGTATCTATCACCTTGATCGCGGATATGAAGATTTAGAAGGAAAATTACGCCTATTGGGCGCAAAAATTGAGAGATTGAAAGAGTAAAAACCCAAAGGGATCTTAAAGATCCCCCTCGATCACTTTTTGGAACGTACCGTAATAAACATTTTGCATCTCGGCAAGATCCATTTTCACATCATTCACCGCAAATACTTTTCCACCTACGCTACCAATTTTCGCACACGCTAACGCCCCTACCATCGCTTCAAACGCAACGCAGTTTTCAGGTGCGACTTCGATAATGGCGCGAGACATACTTTCAGCAAAAATATCACGAGAATCGGTTACAGAAATTGTCGCTTGTACCCCTTTATCGCTTACACATGCCATTTTGGCGAGTGCTATCGCGACACCACCCGAGCTGCAATCTTTTGCCGCTGATAGAAGCCCTTTTTTATTCGCTTCGATCACAAGGTTCCATAACGCACGCTCTTTATCGTAGTCGATAGCTGGGATGGTTCCCGCTACGACGTTGTAAAGCTCTTTCATGTAAAGTGATCCGCCGAATTCCGAGCGGCTTTCACCGACAAGATACAATGCATTTCCCTCTTTTTGGAACGCAGACATCAATACTTTGTTTTGATCTTCATTCACTCCGACCATCGCGATCGATGGGGTTGGGAATACCGACTTGCCGTTGGTTTCATTATAAAGCGATACGTTCCCGCCGATAACAGGGGTATTAAGTTCTGAACACGCCTCTTTAATTCCCAAACACCCTTGGCCGAACTGCCACATTACTTCAGGGTTCTCAGGGTTGCCGTAGTTAAGACAGTCGGTGATTGCTTTTGGAGTCGCACCGCTCATCGCGACGTTACGACCACTCTCGATAACCGCTGCCGCCGCTCCCGCTTTCGGGTCGATGTAGCAGTAACGGACGTTACAGTCGGCACTCATTGCCAACGCTACGCCGTTCTCTTTGATACGGATTACGGAAGCATCGAGTTCGCCCCCTTTTTTGACCGTATTGGTTTGTACCATTGAATCGTATTGCTGATAAATCCAATGTTTATCGACCACTTCCATTGAGCTAATCAATTTTTCAAATGCCGCTTGGTTTTCTACCGCATCAAAATCATTCAAAGAAACTTTTGCGATATCATCGAGGTACGCAGGTCGTGACATAGGGCGATCCAAGATCGGAGCCTCTTCGCTCACAGGATCGACAGGAACTTCCGCACATTTTTCACCGTGCCAGAAAAGCTCCATATTCCCCGTCGCCGTTACTTCACCGATAACCGCACAATCGAGATCCCATTTTTCGAAGATATCGATGATTGCCTGTTCTGTCCCTTTACGCGCACAAATGAGCATACGCTCTTGCGATTCGGAGAGCATAAACTCATAAGGCATCATCCCCTCTTCACGAGCAGGAACCTTATCGAGGTGCATAATCATCCCGCTGCCTGAGCGTCCCGCCATCTCGAATGAGCTCGACGTTAGCCCCGCCGCACCCATATCCTGAATCCCGACGACATAATCGGTTTTGAAAAGTTCCAAACACGCTTCGAGAAGGAGTTTTTCGGTAAACGGGTCACCCACTTGTACCGTAGGACGAAGCCCTTTAGACGCTTCGGTAAAGCTGTCCGAACTCATCACCGCGCCGCCGAGACCGTCGCGCCCTGTTTTAGATCCGACATAGATAACCGGATTACCGATCCCCTCCGCTTTTCCGTAGAAAATCTCATCGCTTTTAGCGAGTCCGAGAGTAAAGGCGTTTACGAGGATATTACCGTTATAGCACTCATCAAAACTCGTCTCACCGCCGATCGTCGGAACCCCCATACAGTTACCGTATCCGCCGATACCCGATACGACGCCACGCACCAAATAGCGCTGATGAGCACTGATATCGTCTTTGTTCAATACATTCCCGAAACGGAGGGCATTGAGGTTGGCGATAGGACGGGCACCCATCGTAAAGACGTCACGCATAATTCCGCCGACTCCCGTTGCTGCCCCTTGGTAAGGTTCGATAAAACTCGGGTGGTTATGGCTCTCCATTTTGAAAACCGCCGCATATCCGCCGCCGATATCGATAACACCCGCATTTTCACCCGGTCCTTGGATAACCCATGGCGCTTTAGTCGGGAACCCGCTCAAATGTTTTTTAGACGATTTGTAACTACAGTGCTCACTCCACATTGCCGAAAAGATTCCGATCTCAACGAGATTTGGTTCACGTCCGAGGATTTTTTTGATGTGATCATAATCTCCGAGTGAAAGCTTATGCTGTTTTAGAACTTTTTCGATATCTGGAAGGGGAGTGCTCACGGCAAATTCCTTAAAATAGTAATAGTAACGCGATTATATCAAAGGGGAATATTCATCCATCTTAAAGCAGTGTTATTTAAACCCGAAATCTTTTTCACTGCGGATATTTTTTTTCAGTGAAAAGATATCAATATAGGTAATTGCACTCACCTCGTAGCTCTTTTTTCCGCTGGGAAGTTGGACGCTAAATTCGTCCCCCTCCTCTTTTCCCAGCATTGCGCGCGCCAGAGGTGAATGGACAGAAATCAATCCGTTTTCAGGCTCACTCTCCAACGTCCCGCAAATACTATAGGAAAATTCCTCTTCCGTGTTCACATCCATAATCGTGATCGTTGCACCGAAATGGGCGCGGGAGTGATCGAGCAATGAGGGATCGATCATTTGGGCTTTTTGGATCATCGAATTGAGATAAAAAAGTCGTTTATCGATATGGCGAAGTTTCTCTTTCGCCGCATGATACTCCGCATTTTCACTTCGATCTCCCAGTTCCGCCGCACGCTGTTTTTCGACATTGACACGGGGTTTTTCGACATCTTTGAGATATTTGAACTCTCGCAGGAGTTCATCATACCCTTGTGGTGTCATCGGTTCATTTTGACTCATTAATTCATTCTCTTCCATACATCTATTTTTAATGATCATTCATTGTTTTATTCTAGAAAATATATCGTATATCAACTTGCTTTGGAGCATAGATAATCGCTATTATCTCGTTTAACTCCAAGTCCCTCTCCAAAACGCAACGAATTTGCAACTCTAAAATGAAATAATTCTAAAATGGAAAATATTAATAAAGACCTTTATGCTCTTGTCGATGAAATCATCCAAGAGCTCAAACACAATAACTTACCGCCCATACCTGAAAATTTCAGATTTTATTTTGATAAGCTCTTAGAGACTAAAAATGATGCTTTACGTCATAAAATCACTTCCATTAGCCCCCGTTTTGATGAAAAACTCCATAATGAATTTGAGTATGAGCGGTCACTAAACCAAGGTACAAAAGCCGTTAAGTTGATTTTAAAACAAGGTTCAAGTGTCTATAAGAACACAACTCTTTTAAAGAAAATCATACAAAATAAAAAAGATTCTGTGATTGCGAATAAGAATCAAGAAACTTTATTGGAGGTTACCGCTTCGGTAGAGAGTGTATTGGATAGGTTTTTAGTATCGTTGGAAAAACAATCAACGATTATTAAAGAATTATACGGAACCGCAGCCAGTTCCATCAAAAATGCAAAACGGACAAGCTTATACAATGCAAGTTTAGGGGTTTTCAATAAAAAATATTTTATTACCCTTCTTGAGAAAGAACGTGAATCATGCATTAACTCTTCGTACGAAAGCGCTTTAATGGCTGTCTCATTAGTCATCGAAACGATAGAGGTTGAAAATAAAAAAGCTCATGCGAACCTGATACGCGAGCTAGCAAAAACCCTTTCAAATGCCTTGCGTCGAAGTGATTCGATAGCTTATTACGGGGATGGGGTTTTTTCAATTTTATTACGCCATACGAGTGATGAACATGCGGAAATTGCAGCGGAACGTTTTTATCGTCTGATATCAAAATCTATTTTATTTGAGCAGGAGTCAACCCAGAAACATCAAAATATTTTGATGGGGATCGTACAAATAGATTCATGCCTACTTGCGGAAGAGATATTAGAGCAATCCATTGAAGCAATGCATTCATCCGCTTCAACCGATATCTCTGACTAATACCTCTACGCCGCAAATCCGAGGATATAATAGGTCGGTTTCCCCTCCACTTTTTGAAGTTTTAGCTTACCCAGTTCTCTAATCGCAATCCCTCAACCCGCTCAAATTCTTTGGTGTTATTGGTGACCAATATCGCATCACTCCCTTTGGCATGGGCGGCAATGAACAGATCATTGGAGCCGATAATATTTCCGCTATTTTCCAATTCTACCCGAATAGTAGCATAGGCTAATGCACTGTTTTTATCGAAATCCATGATCTGAAAATTCTCAACAAATGAGAGGACGAGATCAAAGAGTTTTTCGCTCCCTTTTTTCTTTGCACCATAGATCAGTTCAGACACGACGACAGTAGAAAGAGCTATCGTATGATCTTTTTCAACAGCTTTGAGTTTTTCTTTGATATGCTCAGGCTTATTTCGGATGATATAGCTGCACATGTTGGTATCGAGCATGTAAAGCATTAAAATATCTCTCTATTTTGAATAGGCAGTTGCTCTCGATCTTCCAGAAATCCCGCAGTATCGATCTCCTCTAAGGCATCAAAAAACAGATCCCATTTCTTCTCTTTTTTCGGCTTAATAATCAGCGTATCGCCTATTTTATCGATGCACACTTCATCCGTATCGACACGAAACTCTTTTGGGATACGAATCGCCTGTGAACGACCGTTTTGAAACACTTTTGCCATAACCGTCATCTCAGATCCTTTATGCAAGATATATACCATAAGTATATACCAAATCAAAGCCCGTGTCAATAGATATAGAATGATTTTTTTTCGCTTTTATTTACGATCTTTTGAGGGGGAATACAGATGCATGAAAATTGAATAGATGACCCCTATTTTTTATAATTTAGTGGAGATTTATTTGCATGTTTAGCTACTAACTAGTTTATATGTTGATAAACAATAGCATAAATTAAAGATTACGCTATTTTGTCCGATAGTAAATTACAAATGTTATATCTAACTAAGTAAAAGATATTTATTTGTGGATATAAAAATTTATATAAAATAAGTATTTTTTAGCTAATATGACTAGATATAATTTAAAATACTATTTTGAAAGTAATTTAACTGCATGGCAATAATTGATGAAGTTACCATAAAAGGGTTCAAATCTATTCAAGAGCAGACAGTGTCACTTGGGCAGATGAATATCTTAATTGGAACGAATGGGGCAGGGAAAAGTAATTTTCTAGAAGCTCTTGCTGTTCTTTCTGCATCAGCAGAGGGTGGAATAGATTATCAAAAACTCAAAAATAGAGGCTCCCGCCTTTCTGCTGCTGATATATTTAGAAGTGCATTCCGAAATATTCCTAGAAAGAAATTTTTTGAATTAAAAGCGAAAATGTCTGATTATGAATATGATATGAAAATAAATTCATCTGAACAGTTTTCGTACTTTTCTGAAAATTTAAAAGAAAAGCATAGCAAAATTGCAGGACGCTCATATGCCGGTGCGACATTTAATAATAATTCAATAAATAAACTTGATAATCAAAAAAGTATATTAGGAGTTATTCAAAGCTTTGAGGCTTCTTATACACCAATTTTAGAGAATCTGAAAAAGTTTGCAATATACTCTCCTTCAACACCTATTTTAAGAGGGGTAGCTTCAGATGAAAGTTATCAAGAACCTTTAGGACTCTATGGTGGAGGATTAGCAAAAGCATTAGCAGAGCTTATTAAAGATGAAGATAATAAGGGTGAGCTTCAAAGATTTTTTAAATTATTTGAATGGTTTCAATCAATAGGAACATCAACAGCAATCAACCCAGGTGTATCGCCAGAACAAAGTCTAGTTGGAAGTAGGATTGTAAAGTATAATGATAAGTTTATGAAAACAAATTTCAATGAACTGTACGCTTATGATGTTAGTGAAGGGGCATTATTTATTTTATTTGTATTAGTTTTATTGATTCATAAAAAAGCTCCAAATATTTTTGCTTTAGACAATGTAGATAGTACTCTAAATCCTGGGCTAATAAGACAATTAATGATACATATAGTAGAGATTTTAGAAAAACATCCTGAAAAACAGATTTTTTTAACAACACATAACCCTACAACGCTTGATGGAATAGATTTATTTAATGATCAACATCGTTTATTTGTTGTATCTAGATCAGATAAAGGACTAACTGAGTTAAAAAGAATTATGCCTCCAAAAGGCATGACAAAAGAAGAATGGGAAGAAAAATATTTCGGATTGAGATTATCTGAAATTTGGTTATCAGGTGCAATTGGTGGAATGCCAAAAGGATTTTAATGGAGCCCTTGCTTTATCTATTAGTCTCTGAAGGTCCAACAGATTTTTTAGTTATAAGTGAAATTTCAAAGAGAATTTCTTTGAATACTGGTAAAAAAATAGAAATTCGAGCATTGGCCCCACAAAAAGATGCAACAACAGGTCGATATGACGATTTTGGTTGGAAAGAAGTTCGTAGATGGTGCAAATTGTACGGAAAGAACATAGATCCAACTTTGAATAGTTTAGAAGCCTTTGCCGCAAGACGAAAAAATTGGATGGCAGAAATAGCAATATCAGGAGCAAATGGCTTAATTATTCAAATGGACACAGATATTGTTGATGAGATTACTGATGTTTTACCGCCATACTCTGGCTCTACCAAAAGGGCTCAAAAGCATTTTTGCAATAAGGCTTTTTTAACATGGCTAGGTGAAAGTATAAAGCCTTCTAACTTATATTTTTTACATTCGGTACATTCAACAGAAAATTGGGTATTAGCAACTCATGACAGAACTGAATTGATATTTTCTGATTTACCTCCCAGTTTTGATTTTGAAATGTTAACTACTGACGAAGTTATAGGCCGTTTAAATTTACTTGCTTATCAGACTTACGTTAAATCAAAGCGATTAAAACTAAATAAAGATTTAAGTTTATACTCAAAATATGCTAAAAAAATTTCCGATAAGTTACATAAAGTTCGCACCGAATGTGATGAAGTTAATGGTTTATGCAATCAGCTTGAACTTTAATTTTCTTACATTTACGATTTACTAGGCGTTAAATATTAACATATTTTTTGAAAGTAGAACGCCTCAACAGACATTCTACTACCAATAATTTACGCCGCAAATCCGAGGATATAATAGGTCGGTTTCCCCTCCACTTTTTGGAGATTCACTTTGTACTTATCCGCGAAATGGTTGATTTTTTCCATCGCGTCACTGGCACTGATTTCTCCCGTCGCATCAATCTTGATTTTAAAATAGTCGTTGCTGTTGGACATCGCTACATACGATTCATCCGTTTTCAACGCTTCGTGCAAATCCAAAATATGTTTGATAATTTTTTCATACCCCTGTGTATTATCTTCGATGCGGGCAAGTTGGAGGCTCAATGCCTCGTTAGGGGTGTATCCGAGTTGATTTAAAATCGCTTCATGTGTCATTAGAGTATTCCTTTGTAAAAATAAAGAGGTTATTCTAACATAGAAGTATTTATTGATTATAATATCTGCATGAAATCACTCCTAATCCGTCTTACCCACGGTCTTTATGACCAAGATATCGCACCCGAAGAGCGTGAGCATATTAATG
>Ga0208246_1000219_pt1 | contig 53442 bp, 44 predicted proteins | sample RifOxyD2_FD_184039 | JGI IMG/M metagenome (GOLD analysis project Ga0208246, IMG submission 184039) | Soil microbial communities from Rifle, Colorado - Rifle Oxygen_injection D2 (SPAdes) | ecosystem: Environmental > Terrestrial > Deep subsurface > Rock core/Sediment | place: Rifle, Colorado... | reverse complement strand
ATACTCTAAAGATGCTAGAAGATGCAGCAGAGTCTATGCTAAAGATGGAGGAAGTGGCTCCGGTGGAAGATGCAAAGATAGAGAGTGCACCTTGAGACATTATGCCTCCGGCTCCTACATTTAATGACGTACCAGCCATGATATTTCCTTGTGCAAAGACATCATTTCTAGATTGGATGTTGCCTACTTCGGCGGAGTGGGCTATGAGAGAGGTGACTTCGGTGCCGGAGATGTCGATGATGGAGATGGAGTCGGCATCACTATTTACAGAATATAGATAACGACCAGATAAATATATGGAAAAATCAACACCATCTATTGAAGTGCTAACTACTACCCTTGGCGTTAAAGGATTAGAAACGTCTAAAATAGAAATAACGTTTGGAACAGCGGCAGATGACAAATAGGCATAACGACCGGAGACAAAAATAGATTCTGGCTGTGTACTTACCGAAGTAGTGGCTACTTGAACTGGTGCTGTTGGATTAGAAATATCTACAACAGAAATTGTGTTCGAAGTTGAATTTGCTACGTAGGCATAACGACCGGAGACATAAATAGAATGGGGACCTTCACCTACAGATGTAGTAGCCACTTGCACTGGAGCAGATGGATTAGAAATATCAATGACGGAAATAGTATTTGAGGAAGCATTGGCTGTATATGCGTAGCGACCAGAAACATAAATAGATTGAGGATTTGCCTCCACATTAACTGTAGAAATTTGTCTTGGTGCTACGGGATTGGAAATGTCTACAATGGAAACATTACTACTACCAAAATTTGCCACATAGGCATACTTACCCGAAACATATATAGAATAAGGGCTTGTGCCAACATTAACAGTAGACACTTGTCTTGGAGCTGTGGGATTAGAGACATCTATTACAGAAATATTATTACTACTAAAATTAGCTGTATATGCATACCGGCCAGATACAAATACAGAATAAGTGCCTGTGCCAGCGGTGGTGGAAGAAATCTGAATAGGGGCTGCTGGATTAGAGACATCTACAATTGTAATATTATTATCAGTAAAATTAGCAGTATATGCATACTTACCGGAAACAAAGATAGAGTTTGGACCGTTTCCAACACTAGTGGTAGCAACCCGAGAAATAACAGTACCAGGGCCAACTATATTCGAAATATTTCCAACCACAGATAATTTCTGTGAAGGAGTGGAAGTGCCAATACCAACATTGCCATTGGCTAAAACTTTTATAATGTTGGGTGCGCCTGCAGAATCTACACTAAACACAGTAGAGGTTGGGCCGGTAGCAGAAGAAAATACTGACAATGAACCTTGAGACATTATACCTCCGGATCCAACTGTAAGAGACGTACCAGCCATAATATTTCCTTGAGCAAAAATATCATTTCTAGCTTGCAAATTTCCTACTTCGACAGAGTGAGCTATGAGAGAGGTGACTTCGGTGCCGGAGATGTCGACAACAGAAAAAGTATCTGTATCGTTATTGGTAATATATGCATAACGACCGGAAACATAAATTGCACCCCCACCAAAGCCCGCAGCCGTGGTATTAATTCTACGTGGTGTTGAAGAGTTCAAAATATCTATAACAGATAAAGTGTTCGGAGTTCCGTTTAGAACGTAGGCGTACCTACCTGACACAAAGAGAGCTACCGGATTTGTGCCAGCGCTAGTAGTAGCAACTTGAATAGGAGTAGAAGGGTTAAAAATATCAACAACAGATATTGTGTTTGCATTAACATTTGTTACATATGCGTAGCGACCTGAAACAGATATATTTAAAGGACCTGTACCTACAGAAGTAGTGGCCATTAGAACAGGCACAGAAGGATTAGAAACATCTATAACAGAGATAGAATTAGAACCATTATTTACCGTATAAACATACCGATCTGATACAAAAATATTATAAGGATCACCACCCGCACTAGTAGTGGTAACTAATTTAGGAAATAAAGGATTTGAAATATCTATAATAGACACATTCAGCGAACCGCTATTTGCTATATACGCATAACGACCGGATACAACAACATCTTGAATACTTGTTCCACCCCCATCTATAGCAGAAACTTGAGTTGGGGTAGATGGATCAGAAATATCTACTATAGACATAGTATTATCGCCAAAGTTGGTTACGTAAGCATAACGTCCAGAGACATACACAGATCGAGGATTATTACCCACAAAGCCAGTAGAAATTTCTATTGGAGCAGCTGGGTTTGAAACATCTACCACAGAAATAGTGCCGGCTGTATCATTAACTACGTATGCATAACGACCGGAGACAAAGACATCATAAATTCCACCTGTCATACTTGTAGTAGCCATAATTGAAATTACGGTACTCGGATCCATCACATTCGAAATACTCCCCACCACAGACAATCGTTGTGTTGGTGTGGTTGTACCAACACCGATGTTTCCATTTGGAAGAATAAATAATGTGGAGGTTGCAGATACGGCTGTACCGTTGGTGGCGTAGTATGGGAATTGTCCGGCTAGACCACTGTTTACAGTTCCACTTCCATTACTAAATCCTAGAGTGGAAGTAGAGACCCAGTTTACGACAGTGCCGTTGCTGTAAAGGATTTGGCCGTTTGTTCCAAGAGTTGAACTTGCGTCATATATTCCGCCAGTGATTGATATATCTCCTTGAACAGAGAGAGTGGCCATTGGTGAAGAAGAGTTAATACCAACTCTACCATTGGTGAGGATAGTAAGAAGTGATGATCCGGAAGAAGAGACAACGGTGAACGGATTGATTCCTCCTCCTACTCCTTGAACTGCAAAAGTAGAGATTGGAGAAGAGGTATTAATACCAACACTGCCGTTGGTGAGAATAGTGAACATTGAAGACATGGTTGGAGAGGAACTAACAATGGAGAGCGGATTTTCTAACCCTGTTCCTTGGATTGTTAGTTTAGCTATTGGAGTAGATGTTCCCATTACTATTCTGCCACCGGCATATGCTCTAAATATGTTTTGTGTTTGAGCAGAATCGATACTAAAGAGAGTTGATGTTACTCCGGTAGAAGATGCAAATATGGAGACAGACCCTTGAGACATTATACCTCCAGCTCCTACCATCAGAGATGTTCCGGCCATGATGTTGCCTTGCGCAAAGATATCGTTTCTGGATTGGAGATTGCCTACTTCGGCTGAGTGAGCTATAAGTGAGGTGGCTTCGGTACCGGAGATATCGATGATGGAGAGGGTGTCGCCTGTACTATTTGCAGTATATGCATAACGACCCGAAACAAACACTGAATATGGGTTTAATCCTACCCCCACAGTGGCAACCCGAACTGGAGCAGTTGGATTTGCCACATCTATTACAGAAACATCATTTGATGTGTAATTTGCTACATAAACATAACGACCAGACACAAATAGATGCTGAGGATTTGTTCCAACAGAAGTAGTAGCCACTTGCACTGGAGCTGCCGGATTAGAAACATCTACTACAGAAATGGTGTTAGATGTATAGTTAGCCACATAAGCATAACGGCCGGAAACAGCTATAGCAGAAGGGTCTTTTCCTATAGTTGTACTAGCAACAAAAGAAGGGCTATACGGATTAGAAACATCGACTATAGAAATAATACCACTTCCTACAGTAGGCTGGTTAGCAAGATACGCATACTTACCAGAAACATAGATAGATATTGCGTTAGAAGGAATTGATGGCGGTGCAATTTCAGAAATTTTTATTGGCATTAAAGGGTTTGATACATCTATTATGCCTAATGTATTACTATGAAAATTTACTACATATAAATAATGTCCGGACACATACATAGAAGCCACTCTTGGAAAGGAAGTGGTAGCCACCTCTCTTGGCGCTGCGGGGTTAGAAATATCTACTATAGAAATAGTGCCGGAAACAGCAGAGTCAGTATAATAATTTGCTACATAAGCATACCTGCCAGATACAAAAATACTAATTGGCGACTCTCCAACAGAAGTTGTAGCAATCTGTTTTGGTGCCGTAGGATTAGTAATATCAATTACAGATATATTATTTCCAAAATAATTGGCTGTATATGCATACTTTCCAGAAACAAATACAAATGTAGGTCCAGAACCTGTACTCGTCACCCCAACCTGCGCAATACTCGTACTCACCCCAATCACATTCGAAATATTTCCAACCACCGAAAGTTTTTCTGTTGGTGTAGAAGTACCAATACCAATATTGCCGTTTGTAAGAACACGGAAGAGACTTTGTCCCGTGGAAGAGACAACAGTGAACGGATTCATTAGGCCGGAGCCTTGGACTGTGAGAGTGGAAGATACGGTGCTTGTACCAACACCAAAAGAGGTGCCGATAATACCGGTGCCGGAGATATTGAAATTACCGATTTGTTGAGAGCCAGTACTTACAGCTTGGAGCATGATAAATCCAGATGAAAGTCCAAGAGAACTTGTACTTACCCAGATAGGTGTACCACCACCAATGGATTGAAGTATTTGACCGGACGATCCAAGAGCGGTTGCGTTGTAGCTAGTACCATCGGAGTAGATAAGGGCACCGCTTGCAGCAATTGTAGAAGAGTTTGTACCACCGTTGGCTATTGGAAGAATACCAGTTACTTCGGTGGTAAGAGTGACAGTGCTGGTAGACCAAGTTCCGTTTGTGATTCTTACCAAGCCACTCCAGGCTAAAGTGTTTGTACCAGTACCACCGTAGGTAGAAGAGATAGCTGTACCATTCCAGAGACCGGCGGTGATTGTAGAGAAACTGGAACTGCCGAGAACATTAAGAGAATTAAGGATAGTGGAAGTGGAAACTGTGGTGCTATTAAAAGCGAAGTTACCAACACTATCTGATTTTGGAATATATACAGTAGAAGAAAGTGTATTTACTCCTATTCCGTCTAGATATTTGGAGTTGAAAGCATATGGAGTAGCAGTGATTCTTTTTCTTGGTGTAAGGGTGTCTGATCCTACTCTTACTTCTAGGTATACGGAGGTGTTGTTAGAGAAGATGGCTGGTTCGAGGGGGTTGGTGTTGGTGTCGCCTAGGTTTATGCTAAATAGTCCCTGTGAAGGAGTGGTGCTAACTGCAGCCGGAGAACCAATAGTGCCACTGGCGGTATACAAAATATTTCCAGAGGTAGCTGCGTCGTATAAAACGAAAGTCATGTCTTGAGTAGTTGTTGCTAGTCTGTTGCTTACTAATAATTTACCTTGATAGGTAATGATAAGCGGAGCATTCGCCGCTTCTGCTTTCTTGTTAAATATATTTGCAAACGCAAAAAACAAAACTAACCCAAATAGCAAAAAAATGGGAAGTTTTTTTATGTTTTTCCAAAGATTTTGTCTTTGGATTTTGCTTCCGCTGGGGTGGTCCATACCTTTACCTTTTTCGCGACCATTAACCTATATATTATACCCTCTTTACAGACAATTTCCTATGCTAAATTATCACATTAATATGTGGATAAGTACGACAAAAAATTAATAGATAAAAAATACTATTTTTTCTTATAAGCTAGCCAAAAAACTTCAAAAGAATTAACAAAAAAACAGCGCGTTGATTTAATTTTCCGAATCCGTTGGCGACTCAATAATTATAGGCTCAATTTCAGAAATAATTTTGGCAATTACTACCCATTCAAAGGCAACATTGCTGACACCCTCTTCACTTTCTTTTACTACAAAACTCTCAAAGTCTCTTTCCGAAACATATACATCTTTAGACTCACCATAAACAGTTACTTGTATCTTCAACGCCACCGTCCTATCAATAATACTTTGATCCAGATCTGTGAGGATTACTCTTCTGGTGCCGTTTTCCAAAGTAGAGGTGCCGGAGATGATAATTTCTTGTTTACCGGTGCTTTGTAGGCCGTAGGTTTCTTTTTCTTCGCCGTTTGTAGTGGTTATCTTTTGAATTAGGTTTCCAGATTCATCGATTCTCCATTTATTGTTCTTGGCTATGATGGTGGAGACATTGATAATGGAGTTGTTTTGCAGATCAAGATTACCACCGTTGTAGGCAAGGTTTCCACTGTTTGTACTATGGATATTTAGGTTCTCTGGGCTAGCCTCTTCGGATAGATTGATACCTTGAGCGGTAGCAATTTCTTCAATATCGTCTTTGATTTCGGTGATTGCCTGATCGCGGTTGTATACCCAACCGGTTCTAATGAGTGAGAGGATTTTACCGGTGGAGGTTGGTAATGGTTCGAGGGCAAGACCAATAATACCAACTACTTTGTTGTTTTTGTCTTTGCTTGGATCGTACTTCATTGCATAGCCAGGTCTGGAAGCAGAGACGAGCAAATCTCCTCTGGAGATTGGGCCGTTCTCGGTTGTAACTTTGACGGGTACTCGACCAACCATTGCAAGAACAGCCGTGTAATCTGTTTTACCATTGCCAACGACGATAGTTGGATTGGTAGAGATGACACCAGCTACAGATTGTTCGTAATTAGCATCGCTTCTTCTGTATGTATCTGGATTGTTTCTATCTACCATCATTACATCACCTGCTTCGGCTACATCGTCTATGGCAATATCTACTCGTTCGGCTAAATCACCTGGGTTGGTAGAAGTGCCCAGGATTGCGCTAGCACCAAAGTAATTTCCAGCCGCATGCACATCGCCATTGGCTGCAACAGAGAAGACAGAAGTGTTGTTGGCTCGAAGAGAGATAATGTAATTGTCTGAAAGCGGAGAGGTGAAGTTAACTGCATTGAAAGTAAAGGCTCTGCTTCCAGAGAAACTGCTAGCAGAAGATTCAAATAGTGTGGAGGTGGCAAAAGATAATTTGTTTACTACACTTGTACCACTTAGAGATATATCTCCGGTAACAATTAAGTTGAATGGATTGGCAGCTGTACCTACAGTTAGAACATTGTTGGTAGTGTCTACAGTGAGCGCAGAGTAAAGTTTGTTGTTCCAGCTAATGTTGATGAAACCCATTACGGTGCCGACTTCCGAAGAAGTGTAATCACCCATTGCTATCGCAATGGTAGGGCCTTCTTCGGTGGCAAGCATGGCTACACCAGGAATGTTGGAAGAAGTTAATTTGTCTCCGACATGGATATCGCCATTTGCATTTGTAACTTTAATTAGAACACGACCACTGAGTGCCAGAGGTAATGGATTATCTGCATCTTCGACATTGTGACCGATACTGTTGAAGTCTCCGATTTGAGTGCTGTCGGATATTACACCAACTAATCCTGTTTGGTAGGCAGAGGTAGCTTTGGAAAGTTTTGGAATAGAGTTGCCATCTTGAGTTGTGACAAAATTAGTAGATAATGCGACCACATCACCAAGTTGCAGACCAACATCGGCGGCATACATTTCCATATAGTCGGCGGCAGCGGTGGTGTTACAGTCATATATTACTTGGTTGGTGCTGGTGCCATTGGTGGAATGACACAGAGCAGAAGTAGCTCCGGCTGGACTGTAGAGATCTACTTCTAGTTCTCCTTGAACATCAAGAGTGGCAGTTGGAGTGGAAGTGCCGATACCGATTTTACCGTTTGAAAATACTCTAAAGATGCTAGAAGATGCAGCAGAGTCTATGCTAAAGATGGAGGAAGTGGCTCCGGTGGAAGATGCAAAGATAGAGAGTGCACCTTGAGACATTATGCCTCCGGCTCCTACAGAGAGAGATGTTCCGGCCATGATATTTCCTTGTGCAAAGACATCATTTCTTGATTGGATGTTTCCTACTTCAGCAGAGTGAGCTATGAGAGAGGTGACTTCGGTGCCGGAGATGTCGATGATGGAGATATAATCCTGGTCGTAGTTAGCAGTATACGCATAACGGCCAGAGACAAAAATACCTCTAGGACCAGGTCCCTGGCCAGTCGCTATACTTAAATTCGGCAACAAGACTGGAGAAGTGGAACTTACCACATCTATAATAGATATATCGTGCGCGTCATAATTGGCAGTAAAGGCATAACGACCGGAGACATAAATTGAAGAAGGGAAAGATTCACAGCAAGCAGTATTAACAGAAGATACCTGTATAGGTGCTGCTGGATTAGAAACATCTACAATAGCTACATTATGAATACCATTTGACACATAAGCATAACGACCAGAAACATAGATAGACCAACCTGCTCCAGGAATAGATGTAGTTGCAACTTGTACAGGAATAGATGGGTTAGAAACATCTATTACAGATAATGTACTGGAACCATTGGCAGTATACGCATAACGGCCAGAGACAAAAATCGCATTCGGGGTACCGGAAACAAACATGTTAACAACACGCACTGGAGCCAATGGATTTGAAATATCTAATATAGAAATAGTACTAGAAGAACCAGTAGTAATATAAGCATAACGTCCGGAGACATATATTGATTCGGGTTGCCCCTCTAACCAAAGTCTAGAAACTTCTCGAGGTGATTTAGCATTGGAAATATCTACCACAGAGACAGTACCAGAAGCATTGGCTGTATACGCGTAGCGCCCAGACACAAAAATAGATAGAGTGCTCGTACCAACAGAAGTAGTCGCCATGTGCGCGGGGACTAGTGGATTAGAGACGTCAATTATAGAAATTGTATTTGCAAGATAGTTTGCCGTATACGCATACTTGCCAGAAACAAAGATAGAGAACGGTCCATTGTCTGCAGAAGTAGTTGCTACTTGCGACATGGTAGTACCAACACCTACTATATTCGAAATATTTCCTACCACCGAAAATTTTTCTGCAGGAGTTGATGTACCGATACCAACTTTACCATTAGAAAATACTTTGAGTATATTGGGTGATGAAGTTGCATTAATACTAAATACAGAAGAGGTAGTATTGGTAGCAGATACAAAAATAGATAGCACACCTTGAGACATTATTCCTCCCGCTCCCGCTGTTAAAGACGTACCAGCCATAATATTTCCTTGAGCAAAAATGTCATTTCTTGATTGCAAATTTCCTACTTCGACAGAGTGGGCCATAAGCGATGAAACTTCGGTGCCAGAAATATCTATAACAGAAAGCGTACTTGAATTATAATTAACCACATAGGCGTAGCGACCGGAGACATAAATAGAAAAAGGATTATTCTCTACAGTGGTTGTAGCAACTTGTCTAGGACTTTTCGGATTAAGTGTGTCTACTACAGTAAGCATATTTGTATCTTGACTTACCATATATACAAAACGGCCGGAAACAAAAACTGAATAAAGACCAGTAGCAATACTAACGGTAGATGTTTGTACTGGAGCTGCCGGGTTGGAAATATCTACAACAGATAAAGTATTTCCTCCATTGGCTACATAGGCATATCGACCGGAAACAGAAATAGAAAATGGGTTAGAACCAACAGAAGTTGTAGAAACTTTTACAGGAAGAGATGGATTAAAAATATCTACTATAGAGATATTACTTGAACCTGAATTCGCCACATAAGCATAGCGCCCAGAAACATAAATGGAATGGGGTTCTGTACCTACACTAGTAGTGGCAATCTGCACAGGCGCATTAGGATTAGAAACATCCAGAACAGAAATTGTATTTTCATTTTTATTTGCCACATAAGCAAAATGTCCCGAAACATAAATTGAATAAGGAGAATCTCCAACAACTACACTAGATATTTGCTTTGGCGCTGCCGGATTAGAAACATCTACTATAACAACAAAATCATTACTTATGGTGGTCACATACGCATACTTTCCAGATACAAAAACAGAGTATGGGTTTGCGCTCACAGCAGCCGTAGAAATTTGTACAGGCAACAGAGGATTAGAAATGTCTACGATAGAAAGAGTGTTGTCATTATAGTTAGTTGTATAAGCGTATTTGCCGGATACAAAAACCGAACTTGGATTTAGCCCCACACTCGTAGTAGCAATCTGTGAAATAGCTGTCCCTATCTCTGTCACATTCGCAATACTCCCCACCACAGACAATCGTTGTGTTGGTGTGGTTGTGCCAACACCGATGTTTCCATTTGGGAGAATAAATAATGTGGAGGTGGCAGATACGGCTGTACCGTTGGTATCGTAGTATGGGAATTGTCCGGCTAGACCACTGTTTACAGTTCCACTTCCATTACTAAATCCTAGGGTGGAAGTAGAGACCCAGTTTACGACAGAGCCATTGCTGTAAAGAATTTGGCCGTTTGTTCCAAGAGTGGAACTTGCATCATATATTCCACCGGTGATTGAGATATCTCCTTGAATAGAGAGGGTGGCCATTGGTGAAGATGAATTAATGCCTACTCTACCATTGGTGAGAATTGTGAGAAGTGATGAGCCAGAAGAAGAGACAACGGTGAATGGATTGATTCCTCCGCCTACTCCTTGAACAGAGAGAGTAGAGATTGGAGATGAAGTGTTAATACCAACACTACCGTTGGTAAGAATAGTGAACATTGAAGACATGGTTGGAGAGGAACTAACAATGGAGAGTGGATTTTCTAACCCTGTTCCTTGGATTGTTAGTTTAGCAAGCGGAGAAGATGTGCCTATGGTTATTCTACCACTAGCGAAGGCTTTGAATACATCCTGTTGTATGGCGGAGTCCATGCTAAAGATAGAAGAAGTGACACCAGTAGAAGATGCGAAGATTGAAAAGGATCCTTGAGACATTATGCCACCAGCTCCTACTATCAAAGATGTTCCAGCCATGATGTTGCCTTGCGCAAAGATATCGTTTCTGGATTGGAGATTGCCTACTTCGGCTGAGTGAGCTATTAGACTAGTGACTTCGGTACCGGAGATGTCGATGATGGAGAGAGACTCAGAAGAAGCATTTGTTATATATATATAACGACCAGAAATCTGAATACTGCTTGGAAATAAACCAACGGGAATATTTTTAATTAATTTAGGCGCGGACGGAATCGCAATATCCACAACAGAAATATCGTTAGAGTCTGTGTTGGCCACAAATGCATACCTTCCAGAAACAATGAGGCTCTGCGGGCCTGTACCAACAGAAGTGGTAGCTACTTGTACTGGAACAAGTGGATTAGATACATCTATGACGGCCATAGTGTTTGAAGCATAGTTTGATAGATAAGCATAACGACCTGAAACATGCACATTAAAAAAATCACCGAATAAGCTAGTGGTAACAAGCAACGGAAGGAACGGGTCAGACACATCAAAAATTAAAAATTTTCCTTTCAGACTGATAGAATGTCCTCCTGCTACATAGGCATAACGACCAGATACAAAAACACCTCCGAGTAATGAGTTTAACGGCTCGTCCATATTAACTTTAGAAATATGAACCGGATTCAAAGGGTTAGATATATCTACCACATCCAAATTACTAGAATGATAACCAGCTACATACAAATAGTGTCCAGAAACAAACAAAGAAAGCGCGCGCGAAGTAGTAACAATAGCAACTTCTTTAAGCGAATATGGGTTAGAAATATCTAAAACTGAAATGCTGCTTGTAATATTATTACCCATATAATTTGCAACATATGCATACCGACCGGATACAGTAATAGCCATAGGGGTATTTTCTATAGAGGTGGTAGAAATTCGCACTGGGTTTGTTGGGTTAGAAATATCTACTACTGCAATAGTATTTGAACTATATTGGGCTACATAGGCATACTTACCAGAAACTGCGACAGAATATGGTGTTCCCCCCAAAGTTAAACTTCCAACCTGTGCCATAGTCGTACTAGCATCAATCACATTCGAAATGTTTCCCACCACTGCCAGTTTCTCTGTTGGTGTAGATGTACCAATGCCAACATTGCCATTTGTAAGAACACGAAAAAGACTTTGTCCCGTGGAAGAGACAACAGTGAACGGATTCATTAGGCCGGAGCCTTGGACTGTGAGAGTGGAAGATACAGTACTTGTACCAACACCGAAAGAGGTGCCGATAATACCAGTGCCGGAGATATTGAAATTACCGATTTGTTGAGAGCCAGTACTTATAGCTTGGAGCATGATAAATCCAGATGAAAGTCCAAGAGAACTTGTACTTACCCAGATAGGTGTACCACCACCAATGGATTGAAGTATTTGACCGGATGATCCAAGAGCGGTTGCATTGTATCTGGTACCATCGGAATAGATAAGAGCACCATTGGCAGCAATGGTAGAAGAGTTTGTGCCACCGTTGGCAATTGGCAGAATACCAGTTACTTCGGTGGTAAGAGTGACAGTGCTGGTAGACCAGGTACCGTTTGTAATTCTAAGTAGACCACTCCATGCTTGAGTGTCTGTGCCAGTACCACCATAGGTAGAAGAGATAGCTGTGCCATTCCAGAGACCGGCGGTGATGGTAGAGAAACTAGAACTACCGAGGACATTGAGACTGTTTAAGATAGTGGAAGTAGAGATGGTGGTGCTGTTAAAAGAGAAGTTACCAACACTGTCTGATTTTGGAATATATACGGTGGAAGAAAGTGTGTTTACTCCTATTCCATCTAGATATTTGGAGTTAAAAGCGTATGGAGTAGCTGTGATTCTTTTTCTTGGTGTAAGGGTGTCGGATCCTACTCTTACTTCTAGGTATACGGAGGTGTTATTAGAGAAGATGGCTGGTTCGAGGGGGTTGGTGTTGGTGTCGCCTAGGTTTATGCTAAAAATTCCTTGAAATGGTGTATTACTTACAGCCTGTGGAGAACCTATCGTGCCGCTAGCAGTGTAAAGCACATTACCACCACTTATAGCATCATAGAGAACAAACTTCATATCCTGGGTCGTGGTGGCCAACTTACTATTAATCAATAACTTGCCTTGGTAACTAATAACCAAAGGTGCATCCGCCGCCGCCGCCTTCTTGTTAAATATATTTGCAAACGCAAAAAACAAAACTAACCCAAATAGCAAAAAAATGGGAAGTTTTTTCATATTTTTCCAAAGATTTTGTCTTTGGATTTTGCTTCCGCTGGGGTGGTCCATTTATTCAATTTTATTACCTATATTATACACCCAAATACAATTAATTTGTATACAAAAAAACCACCAAAAAAGGTGGATAAAAAAGAAATTTTTCCTATTTTTTTCTTTTTATCAAAAAGACAAAAATAACTACCAAAACAAGCCCAAATAAACCGGCACTAACCTTGCTCCAAAGCGGCAAATACCAAATATATGCAATGGCCGACACTGACTGATTGGTCTTGCCATAAGTTACCCTAATCTGTGCTTGGTACAGACCGGGCAAACTAATTTTATTTGATTCAACGGAATCATGCCCCGTACCGTCATTTGAAACGGGGCGCTTCAATAATATTTCCGGAGAAAGCGCCCGCTTAGATCCAGCCAATAATTTATTGCCCAAAACTAGCGGCTCCGCAAAGATTTCTTCTCCTTGCCAATTCCTTATCGCCACCTCTGCCTGCATTGGCACTTCTATGTCCCCATTATTTTTTAACAACAAATCAAATTTCCAAACATCATTAGCCACAGCACCTGCTTGTAAATTCCACTTTTCTATTCCAAGCGATTCATTTACCAGCCCTTCAACTTGCAATGTTAACAAAGAAACTAGTCTAGAATTTAAACCACCGTTACTATTTTGCTGCACAGGCTCGGCAGCCAAACCCAAGTAATATGAACCTGGCAATGCATTTTCCGGAGTTTTTATAATAAAATTCACCGATTTAATTTCACCCGCTTTTACTTTAACCAAATTACTCTCTGGATAAACCCAATTTTCTGCTGTATTAATTCCTCTTTCAAAAACCGGCAACCCGGCTTCGTCTTGACTAACACCCAAAACACTTAATTTAAACGTTGTTTCTCCTGTGCTTGCAGATAAATTATTTATTTTAAAAACCACTGTTTGGCTGGCACTTTGGCCAACAGTTAATAAAATTTTGATTGGACTAATGCCAAACGCTTGCGCCAAGCTGGTAAAACCAAAACTAGCCACCGCAATTACAGCTATATACAATGCTATTTTTTTTAATCGTAAAATCATAAAAACAAAATTTATATACTGGTGGAGGCCGAAAATGTAATTGACTGACTAAGTGAAGCCGCTGCACTAGCAGAGCTAATAGCAGCTTTGAAAGTAACTACTGTTTCGGCATATGTTACCAAAGTACTAGAAGAAGAAACATTTAAACCAGCCGTTATAGCCTGATCATCAGCAAATGCTGCATCTATTCCGCTAACTGCTATACCATACTCTTCTGTACCAGCGGAAACTGCACCGTCGGCAACTGCAGTCAAACTAGTACCACTCACACTTCCAACAGATAAAACATATCCGGAACTCGCATCTACAGTTACCGATAAAGTAGCCGAAGAAGTGGTTACGGCAGAAGTGCTTAGTGTACCCAAGTTTATAGTGTTGGTATCAACATCCAGCACTAACACGCTCCAATCCATCGCCTGATAACCTGCCAAAACTTCATACACACTACTAGTAACCGAACCTCCAGTTGGAGTTTCTCCAATTGTATCTTCCAAGCTATAAGTACCACTGGTACTAAGCACACCACCGGCATCTATGCTATCGGCAAAGATTGTATAATTAGTAGATGACATTACACCAAAAGAAGCCGATGGAAAAGCCACAGCTCCTAATAAAATAATAATTGCAAACAAACTAATTTTACGCATATATATCGTGCTGAAAAAATTTTAAGCACCCTCACTAGCACTCACAAATCCCGAAACAAACTTGGCACGACAACACTTAACTACTTTTACTTTGTGCCTGCAAGCAATGCTTTTATCTTATTGACTATATCTTTATTACCCGGATTTAAATCTTTTACTTTATAGTAATATTCCAAAGCCTTGGTCTTATCTCCTTGGTTCTCATACAACAATCCCAAACTGTACAAAGCGTTGGAGTAGCTTGGCTGCAGCCTTACCGCTTCCAACCATAATTTTTCTGCATCACCTTTGTCGCCTTTTTGACCTCGGTTATACAATAATCTTCCAAAGTTAAATAACACTTCGGAATTATTTGTTATGCCGGATTGTAAAATACTTTTATAAATTTCTACAGCTTTATCTACCTCCTTGTTTAACTCATAAGCGCTAGCCAAACTTATATAAGCGCCAACATAATCTTTTTTTAAATTTATAGATTTCTGATAATATTCAATGCCTTTTACATGTTTGTTTTGCAGCATGTAATTATTTCCTAAGCGCCACATAAGTATCGGATTGGTTGGTTCCAACTCACTAGCTCTATCCAAAGATCTTATGGCCCAATCTGTGGCTTCGGGCACAAGCGCAGAAGTATTTTCGTACATAGTCGCCAAATTTTCCCAAATCGCCACCGCGTTTGGAGAAATTTCTGTGGCCACCCTGGCTTCGTTTACAGCCTTAGATAATAAATCTGTAACTTCTGTTATGTTCGGACTAGCACCTTTCGCAAGTTCGCTGGCTTGAACCAAATATGCATTGGCAAGAGCAGTATGATATATATCGGAATTACCACGCAAAGACAAAGATTTTTGCAGACTAGATTCTATTTGTTCATAATTACTTTCTTGCAAAGCCGCTGCAAAAACTCTATCGGCCACATAAAATCTTGCGCCCAAAATACCAACCATCACAACCATGGCCATTACCACAATTGCACTAAAAGAAAACACCAAGTTGTATTGAGGCGTATCTTCCAATGTAAAGTGCCTATCCTTTACTACATTGTGTCCCAACAAAGATAATCCAGAGATAATTATACCCAATAGGAGCCACCAAAAAACCCAAAGGGCAACGCTATAAAAATTGGTAAGAAGCCCGACACACATAACAATCCAAGCAACTACTGCCAAAAATACATCCAAACGTATATTGCTTTTGGTTAAATTTAAACTAAGCGAAATACCAAAACTGGATCCACGCGCTTTGAACCAAGTGCTAAATACATGCCCCAAAACAAACAGAATTATAAAAATTAATCCAAGTGTAAATAGCACTCCTCCTTCGGACAGCGCGGCAAAAAACGAATTAAGCGGCTGGGTAAATCTCATGGACCAAGCTGTAGGATGATAATTAAAATCCGTACTTCTAAATCTAGAAAAATCAGAAGAGAATGTGCCTAGCCCGCTGCCAAACAAGAAATTTTTGGCGCCAGAAAACAAAACATCTTTGGTTATAGACCAAGATGGTTTGGTATCCAAAGAAACTTCGGACGGCACAGCGGATTGCAAAGATTTTGGACTGCCAAAAATTATAAATACACAAGTAACAATTAACAAGACAAACAAAACCGAAAGCCATGGCAGTCTGGCGTCTTTCAAGAAACTAACACCTAATAATAAAAGCAAAATAAGACCGATGAGCATCACCCACCAAAAGAATGCGAAGCCAAGCACAAGCAACACGCTCAAAGAAAGTATCATGACAAAGAAATAAAACAGTGCTCTACCAACATCAACACTCTGTTTTATAAGCGATCCGGCGGCAATAATAAATACAGGCATTATCCATAATCCAAATGAACTATTTATTCCATCTACCATATTCCAACCCTGACCAAGCAATGGCAGATCTAAATTGAAAACCATTTTTAAAATAAATAACAGAGAGACTACTCCACCCACTGCCAACATAGCATCCAGCGTCCAACGCCATCGTTGCGGTGTGTTAAGCGAGCCAACAATAATAAAATAAAATATAACTAAAAAAAGCAAGAATATAAAATTAAAAACAAAATGTTCTGTGCGTCCCAAAAAACTATCGTACAAATTTACAGAAAATAAAGATGAGACAAGCCCCACGAGTAAAAGCCCGAGCAAAGGCACATCCAAAACCGACTGACGATAATGAACTTTTTTAGAAAGAATAGTTTTGACTGATAAAAAAAGTAGGTTAAAAAGAATAATTCCTATAAACAAATATTGTTTCGGAACAACAAAAGCATTCAATAAATTTTTATCTACAAGAAGAGGAACGGTAAGAATATTTAACAGAACAAGACCGTAAGAAAACCAATCCAAAAATTTAAGCCATTTTTCATTCTGATTAATCATATTGTAAAGAAAATAATAATGCGTTAATTATACCACGCTTTCCCTGATGCGCAAAACAAATTTCAAACCATTAAACGGGTTTTTACTTTATCTTCAAATTAACAATGCTCACCCTCCTACTTTGCCGTCTTTTTAGGTAATAAAAGATGTGTTTTCTAAATAAGCGCTAAACAAAGCCCAAATTCAAGATTATTTTTATGCCTTCAATATACGCTGGCATAATTTGACATAAGTTCTGATTATATTTTATAATGAGTATGTTCCTCTGAACAACGTAATGTTACACGTGAAACATTTAAACTATGAATGAAAACGGACTACCCTCTTTAGACTTTATATCAGGACTTATAAGTACTGGTGGTGTTTTTATGTGGGTAAAACAAAAAGAAACTGAAGTTCCGGTTTTTCAGATAAAAATGCATTCTTCACAACATGAACTACTAGAACTAATAAAATTCAAACTCGGACTAAAAGAAAATATATACGAGTATAACTACGCCAACAGGCAGTACCTTCTTATTTTGGTACGTAGACGATCTGTTATAGAAAACACCATCATACCTACTTTTGATGGTAGGCTCTTTGGAACAAAGCGGGCCCAGTTCGAAGCGTGGAAAAAGAAGTACTTCGAGAAAAAGCTAGACTTTATATACAAACACTACGCTTAAATGTTTCACGTGAAACATCTATCAATTTGAAATTGACAGAAAGAACCCTTTTAGCCAAAGGGTTTGCTAATTAGCCCTGGGTTTTAACCCAGTCTTTTGACACCCTATAGAACCCAACCAACTACCACACCAACCCTCGCAGCACTCTTAAAACAACAAAAGCCCTTATTTTAAGAGAAATGTTAATAAATTTGTATACACTAATGTATACAAATACCCCCATATTCACCTAGTTATACACAGATTCATCCACAGTGAAGGATTTTGGGTGTTAACAAAACAACGATTCTAAGCCAAATAAGCCTACCCTGTAAGGGTTGACAAATAGCCTATTTTAGGCTATATTTATCCTACAACAATTTCCCCCGGAGGGGTTCTATGACCAGAACTTTCTGTTTTCTCCTGTCCCTTCTAGGGATGCTTGCTACCGGATGCTCGAACTGTTCCACCAACAGCGATGCTCCGAACGCAGCCATCGACAACCCAGATACCACTGCAAACAGCCGGTGTGCAGACCCAAAGGAACGTGCTCGTCTCAAGGAAGAGTACCAGTACGAGATGTTCTTGGGCGCACCCCTCTCAGAGAGAGGCGTGGATTGGACCGTGGAGAATCTGGATCGGTACGAAAATGCGGGTATCTTTGCCCGCTGCAGGAATACCGAAGCGGAGATCCCCGTCCTTATCAACTACTACGGAGGAATTGGGGCTAGAGACCATTTCTTCAAAGACGGAAACACGGAAGAAAAGGAGATTGCCTTGGAAGAAATATTCCGCCAACTCATGGAAGAGTTGATGGAAGAATACTTCCCTGGCTACAACTTCGCTCTTACATTCAACCGTGGGGATACCATAGTCACAGCAGAAGAGGCGGCTTTCATCATCCACGTGGCATACGATGAGGATCGCTACTCATTCGCCGCAGGAAAGGAAGCTTTCCTCATCCACCCAACCATTATCGGCCACGAAGCCGGGCACCTGTGTCCGACCCCAGAAGACGAAGATGGTTTCTGTATGGGATTTCATCACCACTACAAGGGTAATGATACTAGCGACCACTCGGAAGGTCCTCCCGAAGAGGACGAGGGGTCCTGTATCATGTACAGGGATGCGAACATCTACGGTCGCACCGAAAGCCTGGCAGCACTGCTAACATACGATTCAGGTGCCGAAGAGAGAATCCTGAATCTGGTAGCGCAGATCCGAGCAATGCTCCCAGATGAAGCAAACGCTCGTGGCGATGCTAGCAAGTGTGCCATGGTGGCAGATGAGCACAAACTAATAGCGCAATAGCTACAAACAAAATAACGGACAAACAAGTCCGTGCCGTCCGCCCCGATGCAATCGGGGTCTTTTTATTAAAAATAAATTAGCTACTACAGAGTGTAGTAGGTAATTGAAGATTTACTTTTTCTTTGGCTTCTTTGGTTTTGTAAGTGGCAAATGCTCCACGGTAATATTCACCAATTCTGCTAACCAATCTCTATCCTCAATTCGTTCCTCATTTATTAACATAGATGCCTTTGCTCCTGGGAAAGCAAACCCCTCCTCGTAATAATCCCCAACAAAAACTTTTCCTGGTTCAGTAATTTTTATATAAAGCGTATTATCACAAACTAAACCAACTACTTTTCCATCACAATACAAAGCATACTCGCCAAACATTTTTCTGGCAGCTATGCTGCGAATAGAGGATAGCTGATCCAAAATATAATCCATTGCTGATTGTTTGGTAGGCATACAAAAAAGACTTTTACCTAAAAGCCGGTGGCTTTATTAAAAATAATCTAGAAGATTTTGAAATGATGACCGGTGAAAAACAACGCCAACGCTGCCACACCCAACACCGTAAACGCAAATAGAAAATTCAATGATTTCTTTAGACAGTCATCACTATATTTAAACGGAAGTAAATACGCTGCAAAAGTAACCAAGGCATACAACACTACAGAAAAAATACTTTTTGATGTCCAGTGATGTCCGGAAAAATTAGCTAACCAATTTTTTAGTGGCGCATTAAATTCAGCCCAAATAGTAATTACTACCACAAAAACAATACTAGTTATAGCAGCATAAGCCGAAGAGGTAATTAGTTTTGTTTTATTCATAAAGATATTTGACTAGATTATCCCCAACGAACTGTGGCGGAAATCACAAACCCCATAGCACCGATAAGCAGGCCCAACACAGCCACAGCCCCAACCAAACACATAGCGATACGGCGAAGTTTGAGACGTTCTATTTCTTCTTTTTCAAGTAGGGTAACAAACAATATAGTAAAGGCAAGGGGGATAATAAACAAAAATATATGTTCTTTGGTTTCCATTATAATGTTGTGCGCCCATGGAGCAATACCACTTTTAATTATCGGCTTTACCAATGTTCCATAATAAACAACATAATAATATCCGCCAGCAATCCAGCTGCCAATAAAGGCTGCTGTACCTATAAGAGCAGTAATTATCATGCTTTTTCGCGAACCTTCGTCTTTTAATTTACCAAGCAACCACAAAAAAGCGTCTATGCCCGTAATGGCAAAGCCGAGGTGTAAACCAATAAGAACCGGTTTGCTTTGTAATATAGCAATAATACTCATAGATAAATGATAGCACACAAATACATTTTTAAACAAATAAAAAATGATTTAAAAAATCCGTCAAAGTTGCATTGCAAACTTTGACGGCACCCTCACAACAACCACCATACTATAAACCCTACGGTCATACCAGCTGACACTCCGAGCGCAAACCAAGTTCCTCTAGATATTTTTCTATGCTCGTGCCAATCACGAACCATCTTCCCAAACAAACGACTGTTCATAAGGTACTGATGGAATTTTTCTGAACCCCTTGCAAAGCAAGCACCCGCGAAAAGCGCAAACGGCGCTGCGGGCACAAACGGCAAAAACAATCCTAGCACAGCAACGACAAACATCATGGCGCCAGCAGCATTCCACCACCACCGTCGAATCCATTGCTGAATTCTGTTTTTTTCCATGTTGACCCCTTCTGTCAAGACAGTTTTGATGATGATACTTACTAACACAACCAGTGTCATGTGTCAATAATAAAACCACTCTTATTTACAAGGGTGGTTTTATTTTAAAGTAAAATTTATAATTTGTGGACCTGGCGAGAATCGGACTCGCGTCTGAGCAATGCGAATGCCCTATACTACCACTGTAATACAGGCCCTTTGGGGATAATCAACATCGTGCGACAACGCTCCAACGTTCAATTCATTAACAGAACACACTCAAGTGTGTTCTGTTTGCGTGCTCCCAGCATGAATTGAACACACATCTTGCCCTTAGGACGGGCCTGTTCCCCGCCCGCCTGATTCGCCTAGTGCCCTCGGAGGGAATTGAACCCCCATCTCATCCTTAGGACGGATCTGTTCTATCCGTTGAACTACGAGGGCGTCAGGCGAGTCGGGCGGGTATCCGTTGAACTATGGGAGCGTTGGGTGCATTCTAACTGAAAAATTTTCTTTTTGCAATCGTAACCCCGGTTGATATTTTTAATCCAAACCGCTACAATGAACCTATTATGCAAACTACTTTACTATTACTTCTCGGACTAATAGCGCTTGGCCTAGCCATAGTTATTTTTATTATTACCAAAAAATCAGACAACATATCTGGCGAGGCCGACCAAAATCTTTTCCTAATGCTACAAAACCAAATCCAAGCTTTAAATACACTGGTAGAACAAAAAATTACCGATACGCATAAAGTAATGAGCGAAACACAAACATCTTTAAACAAAACTATCCAGTCTCAATTTGGCCAGAGCATGAAAATAATTACAGACGTCACCGAACGCCTAACCAAACTAGACGAAACAAATCGCCAAGTGGTTAGCTTTACCGACCAACTACAAAGCTTGCAGAATATTTTAAAAAATCCAAAACAACGAGGTATACTGGGGGAATACTATTTGGAAACATTGCTCAAAAACGTCTTGGCTCCGGGTCAATACCAAATGCAATATGGATTTAATAATGGCGAAATCGTAGATGCGGTTGTTTTTGTAAAAGACAAAATTATACCAGTTGATTCCAAATTCTCTTTGGAAAATTATAATCGCATGGTAGAAACTACTGATCCTACCGAAAAATCCAGACTAGAAAAACTTTTTGTAAATGACCTCAAACTTCGCATTACCGAAACTGCCAAATATATACGTCCAGAAGAGGGGACAATGGAATTTGCTTTTATGTTTATTCCCCACGAAGCTATTTATTATGATCTGCTTATAAACAAAATTGGTGCTATCACCGAAGATACCGAAAATCTAATCCAACGCGCAGCCGGAAAATACAAAGTCATCATTGTTTCGCCCACATCTTTTCTTGCCTACCTGCAAACTGTTCTACAAGGCCTAAAGGCAATGCAGATAGAAGAAACTACCAAAGATATTATTAAACGGGTTGGAGAAATTGGCACGCACTTAAAAAAGTACGAAGAATACCACAGTAAAATGGGCAGCTCTCTAAGCACAGTTGTTAGCCACTTCAATAGCTCCAGCAAAGAGTTCAAAAAGATAGACAAAGACGTAGTTCGTATTACTGGGGCGTCTGCCGGATTTGAAGCGACCCTCATAGACAAGCCGGACTCCGAAGAATAGGCTTATTTTGAAATATAATATGAAAAAAACAATCATAATACTAGTATTTATAATACTTTTATCTCCTAAAAAATCGTCTGCTGCAATAATGCCAGGCACAGGCCCTCAACTTTACACCACCTCGCCACTCACCTCAGGGCCAGCCTGCACCTCTTATACTTATTCTGATTGGGAAGAATGTAAAAATGGATTTAAAACTAGAAAAATAAAAACATTTCTTCCAGATGGATGCACGACATACACAGGTATGAATTCACCACCTATTTTAGGTGGTTCTTGCGTATTACAATGTACTTCGGGAATATTTTCAAATTGGAGCGACTGTGTGAATGGAAAACAAACTAGAACGATTCTAAACAAAACACCGCTTGGTTGCGAAGGAGAAATAACAAACGCCCTTGATTTACCTCGTGGAATAACAGAAAATGCTCTTAACTTAACCCGCAGTTGTACTTCTTGTACTGGTAGAATATATTCAAATTGGAGTGATTGTATTAACGGACAACAAGAAAGAGTTGTCCTGTATAAAACCCCATCTGGTTGCATAGGCGAACCGCAACAAAAACTAATACTAAATCAATCTTGCAACAATAGCGTAGTTGAGCAAAATAATGAACAGACAAAGAAAACATCCTTGCCGCTTGTTGAACTCAGAAAGCCTCTTGTTATGACAACGACAGAAAGCATACTAAAAAATGCACCTACTAACACAGAAAAAATAAACGAGCAAAACAACATTAATCAGCAAGATAAAATTACCCCACACGAGAGTAAGATAAGCAAAATAACAAATGGTGTTGCTGCTAATTTAAAAAGATTTTTTCTTAAAATTAAATTTTGGTAATTAATATAAATTGAGCTTATGACAACAAAATTTAATCCAAATTTATTATCACCGAATGATAGGGGTTGGCTAGAGGAAATAGATAAAAATTTTGATGAATATATTACCACGTGGATTGGCGAGCAAAAACGTGGCGCACTAACAATAGAAGACATAATAATGGTTGCAACAAAAATTGCAGAGCTAAGAAAAGATAATAGTTTAGTAGAAAAAATTAAAAAACGTATGGGCCTGCTCTAAAATGCAGATTTAATGAAAAAATACCCAGTCAATAAGCATCCGTCACAAACTCCTAAAGTGATACTAAATATATTAACAATCCTTGACCAGTTTGCCTGTCATACCGACTGCAGTGGGGAGGGGTCCCTTTTACCATATAATTGCAAAGTTTAAGCTTAGATCTAGATTCATAGTGTAAGGGATTCCTCCGCTCACTGCGACGCTCGGTCGGAATGACAACTAACGCCACCCCTCTTGACTTTTCTTAACAAATACAGTAGTATTTAACTACTTAAATAAATCTCAATATATTATGCCTAACCAACAAAGCGCCAAAAAAGAACTACGAAAAATGAAAAAACGCGCGGTTCTAAACAAATTACGCCGCGACGCTTACAAAACTCTAGTGAAACAAGCAGAAAAAACCAAAGCTGCAGACGTTATCAAAGCTGCACAACAGGCCTTGGACAAAGCTGCCAGAGCTGGTGTAATCAAAAAGAACACTGCTTCCCGCAAACTTTCTCGCTTGATGAAGAAACTAAACAAAACCAAATAATAAAACAGAAAAACAGGAAATTAGCTTTGGCAACACATCGCAGTTACGACTCGCGTCGGAACGAGATCTGAATACCCGAGCCATCCACAGATGGCGAGAGGTTGTTTGCAAAAGATAATTTCCTGTTTTTTTAACTCAACTTCCCAACAAACAAATCAATAAGCCAAGACTGGTCTGCAAGACCGGTCTTTGTTTTTATATCTATTTCCAAGAGTTGTTTATAAATATCTTTTAATTTATCCAGAGAATATCTTTTTATAAGAGGCAGACTTTTTTTCACTACAAACGGGTGCAACGCCAACATTTTGGCCATTTCATCGCTAGAAATATTTTCTTGTCTGTTAAACAAATCACGCAAAGAAATAAGTATTCTAAACTGGCGCAATATCATACTAAACAGATACCCATCTTCTTGCCCCAGATAGCGCTGATCTTCTATTAATTTAAACGCTAACTTTTGATTACCAGCCACAATCGCATCTACCATATTAAATATATTATCGTCGGATTTTTCTTCCAAAAACAACTGCACATCCGAGAGAGAAATCTCTTTTTTATCTGCGTATGCTACCAACTGATCTACCAGAGAATTGGCGTACCACATATCTTGTCCAACATTTTGTACCAAATACGACAAAGCACTTGCGCCAATTGCACCACCGCGATTATTTACTTCATTTTTTATCCAATTACTCATACCTGCGCCGATAAGCGGCACAAACTCTTTGGCCCATTTTTCTTTGGCCAAAATTTTATTTAATTCTCCCGCTATTTTGGTTTTGCCAATTAGTTCTCCTTGCCAAATTATTATTACATTTTTTTCTGGAAATTTGTTTTCTTTTACTCCTTCCACAAAAGATTCCAACACAACTGTATCTTTGGTAGATAAAATATTTTGAATTACAACCATTCTTTTTTCTGCCAAAAATGGCGCCGAGGTGATTTCGTTCCACATACGGCTACTTTCTTCTTTCTGCCCATCCAAAAACACCACATTCATTCCTTGTGGATCTCTTTCTTTTTTAAACCTTTCTACTTGTTGTTTTAAATAATTACGGCTCGAAAATGTATCTTCGCCATATATGTAGATAAGCATACCTAAGATAAAAACTTCGAACATGATTTAGTATTACAATTTTAATGCTAATACTCTTTTTTAGCAATGCTAGTGGCTTATTTACAAATTCTACATATTGTAGTAGTATGCAAATTACGTAATTCGCCACTTGTGGCGATTAGACAAAGGAATCATCGTGAGCAAGCCTGAAGAGTCAACCGCAAGCAAGCTGAACCCGTTCGAACCCGTGAACGATACCACGGACACGCCCGTGAAGGCAGCCAACGATCCGCGCACCGTGGCCCCCATCGTCCAACCTCGAGCGGCTATCGCTCAGGTGGAGAGCCCCACCCCGCCGACCTCCAGCACCCCCTCGACCGAGGAAGAAGAGGACTACAGCTACATCGACCGCGCTACCGACTAGACAGCAGATTTCACTAGGCAATTGATCCAAGCCCATCGCACAAGATGAGCGGGTCGTAACCCCAAACAAGTCGGACTGGCGACAAAGAGCCCGTATGGCCAAAGTCGCCTTCCGACAAACAAATTTAAACTTCATTAATCACACGCTATAGGCGTGTTTTTTGTTTTTTATTAGCCAAAAAACTCATTTATCTACAGTATTTTAAGAATGAAACACTTGACAAAACTATGAAAATAAGGTATTGTGTGAATGCCTTAGTTACCGGCATTCCGCCGACGACGAGGTACCTCACAACAAGGAACGGTCAATGAAGAACCACAGCGCCACCAACCCCCGCGGCCGACCGAACAAGAACATGCAGCTCTTCCGCGCCGACAAGATGATGCTCGACAACGACGACGGCAACAACTCCTGACCAGCCGGCGGCGCCGAGCCCTACGACCTGCGCCAGTCTAACTGACGCAACGGCCGTGGGCCACGGCACACGCACGACAGGCGCCGGACGGCCATATCCTCACCCGAGGAACTGGCTGGACGGCGCCAACCCTCGGACTGGAGGGCGACAACGCGTCTTCGACGCCACGTCGCCCTCCACCCGACTAAATACAAATACATTTTTTTCAATTAACTACTCATTTTCTTAATTTCACGCTACAGGCGTGTTTTTTTGAATTTTATTTCACAATAAAATTCATGTCTGAGTGAGCCGCAGCGAGCGAAGGCGATTCTTTTAGAAGCATGTTGCAAAGCGCATAATAAGGGTTGACAAGTACTAAAACCTAATGTACCATATTTTTTGCCCCAGCAAGTTCGCTGGGTGAAGACGGAGACACGACACCATGAACGTCAACCACACACGCGCCCGCGGCCGACCGGCCAACAACAGCACCGAGACGATGCTGCGCGCCGGCCTCGCCCTGGCCTGATCGACACAACAGCGGCCACCAAGCCACAGAAGGACACACGAGGTGCACCACAACAAAGACCCTTCCTAGAGTAAACAACTCCTGCCAATATCCGTAGTGGTGTTGGCAACAAGTACATCTGACACAGAACGACCAGGCCGCCGGCCCATTGTCGCTCACGACGAGCGGCTGGGCCCACAGCCTACAGACTCGACCGGGAGGACCCCGCGCACCTGAAGAAATTCAGGAGCAACGGACGACCCTCCCGGCCGACTATAATTTACAACCAATACTGCGCTAATTGGTTACACGCTAGATGCGTGTTTTTTTGCACCCAAAAACCACTAATTTATAAGTAAATAACGGATTATTTATACTTGGCATCATTGACAAAATAGAAAAAATAACATAAACTGTTGTTTGTCCAAGTAGATCATACTTTGGTCGGATCCACCGACCACTACCTGGCAACCAACCGCATGAGCTATAGGAACAGCATGTCTTCATCCAAACCCCCACGCATCGACGCGCCTAGCCGGTTCACACCCGCACACGACGCCAGTCTGCACCGGAGCAGCATCCGCTCCGACAAGCCCGACTCGACGCCGAACATCGACGACAACCAAGCGGAGCCGGAGCACGACGCGATCGTGGACAACCCCACCCCACCCACCAAGGGTGGGTGGCCGCTGCCCATGTAGCAACACGGGTGGTCGATAGCGATAAGCTGTCGGCCACCCAAATTATTTATAAACTAATCCAATATCTTAATCGCCCGCATCTTGCGTGCTTTTTTTGTTAGCGACGAGATTTTTCTAAAGAAAAATCCATCTGGCTAACAATCCGCCGTGTTTGCGACTACAGAGAGCCGAATGGGTGTGCGGCGGGAAGAGAGGCGGAATTAATACTTTGCTATAACATATTTAATATGTTATACTACACATTGTAGTAAATATTTTTTAATTTTATGCCAAAAAATAATAACGCACATTCTTCACTTGGGACTTTAGAAGAAGAAATAATGCAAATAGTTTGGAAAGAGCCAATCGCATCCGTACGTTTGGTTTTTGAAAAAATAAAAAAGAAACGAGAGATTGCTTACACTACCGTAATGACTATTATGTCGCGCCTTCACGCCAAAGGCATTTTACGCCGCGAACAAAAAGATGGCGGAGCTTATGTTTATGCTCCAGCGCAAAGCAAAGAAAAATTTTTGGAACAAATTTCCGAACGAGTAATAAAAAATCTTATCAAAAACTGTGGTGAGATAGCCGTGGCTAGATTTATAGATATCGTAGAAGCGGGGAACTTCAAAAAATCTGCCAGCTGGCAAAAAAGGTTAAAGAAAATTAAATAGTAGTTAAATATGAAACTTAACATGCGACAAAAATCCAACTGGCTATTTGGCCAAATTGTAGTTTTGGGCGCAGTTTTAACTCTTCTTGTTACAGGCTTATTTTATAAAATATATAATTTTGCATTTGGCACTCTTGGCAACATTGCTCTAAACCGTATACAAAATGCTTGCGGCTGCCAAATAACCCCATCCGCTAGCAACTCTACCCTTACAGGTTTTGCAATTTTACTTGGGGTATCCCTAGCGATATCTTTTCTTTTTACTTTATCAAAAATAATTATTTCTTTAATAAAAACCAAAAAATTTATAAACCTGCAAAAAATAAACTTCATTAAAAATTCTAAAAAACTAACCCAGGTAGCCGCTACTATAGGTATAGAAAATAGGGTAATAGAAGTAAATACAACCCAACCGATTATTTTTTGTCATGGGCTAAAGAATGAAAAAATATACATATCATCGACTGTGGTAGACGCTTTAAGTTTTGCCCAATTACAGGCAGCCCTACTGCACGAAACCCATCATTTACTCACAAAAGAACCGGCTCGATTACTCACCCTAAAACTAGTCGGGATTTTTGGTTTTATCCCAGGAATAAATAGTTTAATAAAAAAATATCTGTCCTTTTCGGAGATCGCCGCCGATGAACTGGCTACAGATAATTTTAAAGAAAGAAACCATCTAGCCAATGCTATGGCCAAAATTTTGGAACTAGAAGAAAAAAATATTATCCAAAAAGAATTGGCCGTATCTTTCTTTAGTCAAATTACCGAAGATCGGGTTTTAAACTTAAGCGAAACTGATTATAAGCCAACCTTTAAAAAAGAGCTTTTGAAAGCAGCCCTTGGAATGGCTGGGGCAGTTGCTCTCGTTTTATTTTTTAGTTCAAACTTAAATATTCAACAGGCCAAAGCCCAAGAAATATATACAAAATCTGGTTGCGCAGAAAAAATTTACCAAATTGAAAAATGCGAAAATGGCTGGACAAAATGTGCCGATAAAATTTTTCATGAAAATAAAATTACCTGCCAAAAATCTATTAAATACTTTGATAAGCTAAAAGATCTAGATTAGATGCGGTACGCTTAGCGTTGTGGATAAATAAATTTTACAAATCTTAATATACCTACTACACTATGTAGTAGGTATATTATTTTAATTAAAGTTAATTTAAATATTTATGTTTGACAACCTAACAGGCAAACAGGGTCTCGTCTTTGGTCTAATCACCGGAGTAGGTCTATCGGCAATAATTGGCTTTGCCATAGTGGCGCCTAAGCTGCTAAGAAATAACTATGCCGAAAACACTCTAGCTCAAAATTACCAACTAACCCAACCCATAGACCAGCCTGCTCAAGCCATAGCAGAAGCGCCAACCCCTACAAACATACCCAAAAGCGACAAGCCAAAAGTGGAACTGTTCGTAATGTCCAACTGCCCTTATGGCTTACAAATGGAAAAAGCGCTTATACCGGCTTATGATCTACTAAAAAATAAAGCCGACATAGAAGTAAAGTTTGTTTCCTATGCCATGCATGGCAAGCCAGAAGTAGACGAAAATACCAGGCAATACTGCGCCCAACAACAAGACAAAGACAAATACTTTTCCTATCTTAACTGTTATGCCACCACCGAAGACAGTGCTAGTTGCATAAAGCAGTCCGGCCTAAATGAGAGTAAAATAAACAGTTGTATAGAAAAAACTGACAAACAATTTGCTATAACAAATAAATACAACGACCGAGCTAGCTGGCTAAGCGGCCAATACCCAATTTATCCTATACACGCAGAATTAAACGACAAATATGGCGTGCAGGGATCCCCAACACTGGTAATCAATGGGGTGCAGGTAGATGCAAGTCGAACTCCTAACGCCCTAAAAGCTATAATCTGCTCAGCATTCAATAACCCACCTGCCGAGTGCGGGCAAACTCTAGCTTCCGCGTCGCCACAACCCGGCTTTGGAGCGGGCCAAACACAAACTGCCACAGCTGGAGGATGCGGCGGTTAAAAATTTTTGCTAAAAATAAACTCCGACTTTTTCGGGGTTTATTTTTTAGCTTGATTTTTTAGTTTATCTTATGTAAAGTAACCAAGCCCTAATAACTTTTGACAGGTTAAAAATTATCTACTACAATACGTAGTAAATAAACTAAATACAAAATCGTATGCAAATAAACAAGGCTTGGTTAAAAACTAATTTAAATCTACTTCTTCTAGTAGTCCTAACCGCTTCGGTAATCGCCAACCAGGTAGTTTTAATAAAAACTAAAGAAGCTGTGGGTATTAGCAAAAAAGGAGCTCTCAACTCCCTAACTCTTCAATTTCAAAAAATATTACGCGGGAGCACTAAACTTTCTGGCGATTTAGCCGAGGATGCAGTAAAGCTTGTCTTTATGCAAGGAACCCCAGAAGTATATGGACAAGAGATGAACGTTACTTACGACGCAGTCCAAGAATCCATAGACATAATGAAGCAATATGACCCAGACTATGGCCGCAAGAAACTAGAGTTGTCTGCCGAAGAAAAACAACGATACATAAATATAGTTCTAAAAATTTCATGCGAATTCTGCTGTGGCGCCGAATCTATTATTTTTAAAGACGGCAGAGCTGCTTGCGGATGCGCTCATTCTCAGGCCATGAGAGGCTTGGCAGTTTATCTACTCAAAAACCACGGCTCAGAATACTCCGACGATCAAATACTTAAAGAATTGGCTATATGGAAAAGCCGCTACTTCCCAAAACAAATGGTCCAAAAAATGTCTAACCAGCTAAAGAGCGGTACATATACTCCAGATATTGCTTCACTACTCCTAAATGTAAAATTGCCAAAATACGACGGTGCTGCCGACTCTGGCTCGGCCCCTCTACCATCCGACATCCAAAATGCTCCTAGCATGGTAGGCGGCTGCTAACAAAACAGCGTCGCGTCTCAGATGACGTTACGCGACGTGATTTCGCTAAATCAATATTCTAATTTCTATTTACTAACTTCTAAATTCTAACTATATGTCAGATCAAAATCATCACGACCACTGCGCAAATTGCAACGAACACAAGGCTTCGACCGCTTCTGCTAGCCCTTTGGATTCTTTGAAAAACGAAATTACCGCCAAATTAAATGACCCTTCTAAAAAATCATTACCTTGGAACAATGTTATGATTACAGCTGTTCTAGCTGTACTTACCCTGGTATCTCTGTCCCAAATGGCTGCATCTGTCGCTATATTTACCAAACTAAAAACAGGTAGCGTGCAGGCAGCTTCTGGAGCACCTCAAAATAGTTCATTAGAAGCTTTACCAGATATGGTAGGCGGATGTTAATTTTTCAATTGTCATCCCGAGCATGGTCGAGGGGTCCCTTATACCAAATACCAGACAAGAGGGATTTCTCCACTTCGGTCGAAATGACAGATAATTTTATATTATGAACGAAGTTAATCAAAACAATACAAAAATTAATTTCTGGTTCTTGGTAGCTGTTTCTGGTTTTATGGTTTTGGGCGGTATTGTAAGTATTATATTTTTTGTCAGAACAAATATGCTGGCAAACAAAAAAATTGCCGAATCTGCCGAGGCCAACCGACCTGCCAATCTGGACTTGATAACTATTACAGACAGCTCCTGTACAGATTGTTTCAATATCAATGCCGTGCTTGATTACATAAAAAAAGAAAATGTAAAAGTTAATTCTGAAAAAACTTTGGACAAAAACAGCGATGAAGGCAAAGCTCTAATTGCACAATACTCTCTAAAAAAATTGCCTGCATTTGTATTAAAGGGCGAATTTGATAAAGTTTTAAATTTGGCAGAATTCTTTTCTAAAACCGGAGACATCACAGAAGATACATTTATATTTAGACAAGTGGGCGCCCCATATACAGATACCGACACGGGCGCAGTAAAAGGAAGAATAAAATTAAGCCTGCTCACAGATATTAGCTGCACCGAATGCTATGACGTCACTCAACACGAACTAATTCTAAAAGAAAGTTTTGGTATAGATACAACTGCCAATGTGGTGGATACAAAATCTTCAGCCGGACAAGCGCTTATTAGAACATACAAAATCAAACTTGTACCAACAATCGTTTTGTCTGGTGAAACAGATGAATACCCTGGACTAAAATCCGTCTGGAGTCAGGTTGGTGTGGTAGCAAGTGATGGCGCATATGTATTTACCACCGGTGTACCGCTTATGGGAACTTACAAAGATCTTACTACAAACAAAGTCGTTACTCCTGCTCCTCCAGCTCAAACCTCTGCCCAAGAATAATCAAGTCTTCTATAACTTATGACCGCTAGTATAATCATTTCTATTTTAAAGAGAAAGAAATATGGCTTAGTGGCGCTATTCGCAGCTATTGCTATGGCCGGTCTTTCTTATTATCTCACCATTGTAAATGTCGCCTTCCACAGTTTCTTCGTTTTAGTCCAAATGGACGGGGTATTATTTACCACCGCTTCCATGATTCTATCATTATTTATTTCTATACTTTTTGGAACATACCTTGGATTATTCATCTTCCGACGCGATCTAATTAAAGACAACCAAAACGCCAAAGCTATTGCCTCTGGACTTGGCGGTACTGTTGCTGGTGTTCTTGGTGCCGCCTGCCCTACTTGCGGAGCCCCTTTGCTAGCTTTGTTTGGAGCACCTCTTGCCCTTATGGCTCTGCCATTCCAAGGACTCGAAATCAAAGTGCTGGGTATTTTTCTTCTGCTTCTTTCTATACATCTTTTGGCTCAAAGCATAGAAAAGAAATTAAAATGTTAAAATAGCATTGCTCTAAACAAAAAATCCCTAAACCAGGGATTTTTTGTTTAGTTTATAAAGAGGGATCCTTCGACTCGCCTGACTCGCTCAGGATAACAGACGCTCGCCAGAGCGTCGTTACTTCATTTCTCCCCAACTACGATTTATACTTACACCCACCTTAATTGGTACCCGCAAAACCACCACTTTCTCCATCACATCTTTTACTATTTCAGATACCTGTTCCGCCATTTCTTTTTTTACTTCCAAAATCAATTCGTCATGCACCTGCAGGATCATCTTTGTATTATCTTTTATTTTTTTGTCACCTTTCATCAAAACATTTCTCACCTCAATCATCGCCATTTTCATCAGGTCTGCAGCTGTGCCTTGTATAGGGTGATTTACAGCCATGCGTTCGGCAGCGGCTCGCATCTGAAAGTTGGTTGCGTTAAGTTCTGGCAAATAGCGCCTGCGGCCAAACAGAGTTTCACAATAACCTTCTTTTTTGGTAAATTCCAAAGTCTTATCTATATATTCTCGCACCCCACTAAACGCTTCAAAATATTTACGAATAAAATCTTTGGCTTCAAATTGCGATATGCCAGTTCGCCAGCTGAGCCCGTACGAACCCATGCCATAGAGCACGCCAAAGTTTACTTCCTTTGCAGCATAGCGCATTTCTTTTGTCACTTCTTCCAGCGGTACATTGTTTATCGCGGCGGCTGTAGCTTTATGAATATCTTCATCTTTGTTAAAAATTTCTATCATTCTTTTATCTTGAGCAAGCGAAGCCACAATACGAAGTTCGATTTGCGAATAATCAGCGCTTACTAGAGTATTTCCAGCTTCGGCCACAAAAGCTTTGCGCACTTCTCGGCCAAGCTCACTACGAATAGGAATATTTTGCAAATTTGGATCTTGGCTAGACAAGCGACCAGTAGCCGCCACAGTTTGATTAAAATGAGTATGAATACGACCGGTTTTTTTATTTACCAGCCCAGGCAAAACATCTATATAAGTATTTTGTAATTTTGCCAATTCTCTATATTCCGAAATTTGGTCAATAATCGGGTGCAGTCCATGCAATTTTTCCAGCTCTTCAGCCGAAGTAGACAGGCCAGTTTTACCTTTTTTTATACCAGCTACAGCTAACCCCAACTTATCAAACAAAACTTCGCGCAGCTGAATCGGTGATGCAATATTAAACTCCATACCAGCCAAACTATAAATCTTTTCTGTTAATTTTAACATGCTATCTTTTGCTTCTTTGGACAATTTTTCCATTACTTTCAAGTCCAAAGATATGCCGTTTAATTCCATATCTGCCAGCACAGGAATAAGAGCCATTTCTACTTTTTTAAACAGACCGGCATTGTCTGCTTGCTCCAACTCGGCTTGAAGTTTGGCTTTGGTTTGAGCTACCAAAAACAGCTCCTCGGCCAGACTCTTTTTGTCTACACCAAACAAACTGGTTTGAGCCGTATTTTGTGAAAGCACCTTACCCAATACTTTGAGCAGTACACTAGTGATATCGTGGGCGCGACTACCAGGGTTGAGCAGGTACGAAGCCACCATTACATCAAACAAATTATTTTTTACCTCTATTTCAAAATTATACTTTAGAGCCTTTACCATTTCTTTTATATCGTGCCCAACCAATTCTAAACTTTTATTTTCAAAAAGTACGGCGGTTTTGGCAATCAATTTTTTATCTACAAAAAAAGTTTTATCTTCTAAACCAAACACCAATCCTTGCAGCTCACTATCCAAAGCTTCTTTGGCGCTTAACACTGCTCGACAAGCAAATGATTTATTTTTTTCTATTGCCTTTACCAAACTGTCTAACTGCGCCTCGTTTTCCACCTCGGCAAAAACCATTTTCGTTTCGCTCTTGTGCTTTTTGTCTGTGTCGGTTTTGGCGCTTTCTTCTGCAGAAAAACCCGGCACACGTTTAAGCAAAGACACAAATTCAAAGCGTTGAAACAGGCTGCTTATTTTTTCTTTATCAAACTCTTTTATTTTACAGTGTTTAAAATCAAATTTTAAATCCGGCACAGCGCAATCTATGGTAGATAATTCTTTACTCATCTTGGCGCTGTCTTCTCCTTCCACCAGTTTGGTTATTACGCCCGGCTTTAATTCTTTACTTATTTTTTCTTTATTCTTTAATTGTTTGTATATATTTTCTAGATTATCAAATTTTAAAATTAATTCCAAAGCTGTTTTTTCTCCAATGCCTGGCACACCAGGAATATTGTCCGAAGTATCTCCACGCAAAGCTTTGTAATCAATCATTTTTTCTGGCCCAAAACCGAATCTTTCTTTTACTCCCTTTGGGTCATAAATCACAATATCGCTTATGCCTTTTCGCAGAGTATAAACTTTTACATTGTCACGCACCAACTGCAGCGTATCCATATCACCAGTCACAATATATACCTCTACATCTTTTTTATTTTCAAAATGTTTAGCGATTGTACCAATCACATCGTCTGCTTCATAGCCTTTTTTTTCATAAATTGGCAAACCAAAAGATTCTACCACTTCGTGCACAAGTGGTATCTGGTCGTACAACGCCTGATCGGCTTTTACACGCGTGGCCTTGTATTCTTTATACTGCACGTGTCGAAACGTGGGCCCGGCCATATCAAAGGTAACGGCAATACAGTCTGGCTTTAGATCTTTCCAAACTTTAAGAAGCATGGAAGTAAACCCATAAACAGCATTTACCATTACACCATCTTTGGTGGTAAGTGGCGGTATAGCGTGATAAGCACGATGGATAATAGCGTTGCCATCAAAAACTACAATTCTTTGCATACACAATATATTTATTGGGCTATTTTACATTGCATATAAATTTTGAGCAAGAAAAAAACCACCCGTATTGCTACGGAGTGGCGGCGTGTGCCGAACTTGGCGGAAACTTCCGCCTTGCTCAGACTATTGAGCTATGGTTTTACTGGAGCTTTCTCCAGCCCTTGCTCTCCTGAACGTAAACGTGTAGCCCTTCGGGAACTGCTGGCAGCCTGGCGACGCTGTTCTCGATGTTGGTCTGCACTTCTCTGAAGAACTCGTTGGCACGCTGGCCAAGCCTACGAATATATGGATCGCCGATCCAAACTAGCAGGCCTAGAGCACCGTAGTGCCTATATTCCAAATGAGCTTGGCAATTTGCGCAGGTATAGTGATGGGTAATAAACTTACTACCCGTAACTTTGCCTGTGCTGTGGAAACTGCCCTCGTCACACTCCTCACGCACGCATCGTGGAAGTTTCGGATGCACACTATCCCCCTGTGCACTGGCGACTGAGATCATCTCATACTCCTCTGGATCTGCTTTGAATGTTTCATACTGAGACCCCTCGATTATTCTATCAAAATGGAAATTAATAAAATAACCGAAGGTACTTCTATACATGTAAAGTAACAGAAAAATATACCTTAAAGCAAGTAATCGGTCAACCCTGTTAAATCCCTGCTAAACAGGGTCTGCAAAGCAGAATTTAATAGGGTCAACCCTTTTTAATAAAATTAAAAAGACGGCTGCCGATCGCATGTCGCTAACGTTTAGCGATTGCAATCAGAGCCGTCCGAGCCTTGGACTGCCGCCCCCTTGTCGCTAGCGCGACGAGGAGAACAGACAGAACAGGACAAGACCGCAGACCATCGCGAGCGCGACGATCTCCAGCGCCTGCAGTGCCCAGTTAGGCACCTTCTTGCCGAGTCGCCACTCCCACCAGTAGGCCTGGTGGCTGCGACGCTCCGCGACTTGCTGATTCTCCAGACACGGCTTGTGCAGCAAATACACCATGATCATTTTCCCCCATTTTCTCAATTAGTAGACACGATCCAGAGTACGCACATTATACACCAAAACGACCCTTTTGTCAAGGGTATAATGTCATTTTTTGGCTAATTTAAAAGAAAAAGACGGCCCCCGACTGCGTACCGCTAAAGCTTTAGCGACAGCGTAAGGAAACCGTCCGTAATGGCAGCTAACCGGCAAAGCTTGCACTAAGGCGAGCTGCAGCCTACTACTGCTCTTTACTGCTAGATAGGCGGGCCTTTTTTGCGCTGAACTCATCTGCTATTGCAACTGCAATATTTATTTTGCAATCCACGATATCCTCCTGCACCCACGACAGTTTTTCCACCAACTTTTTCCTCAAGTGATCGACTCTTTTGGCCTTGCGCTTCTCCAACCATCTCGAAAAAAGCTTACCAATCCAACCGCCTCGTGGATTACTCTCCGGAACTAAAACAGAACTGGCCAATTGATCTAAATAGAGACGTTTCGATTCGCCCTTCTCATTTTCAAGACAACGCTTCAATTCGTCTCTCTCACTCTCAAGTTGACGAAGTTTTCTCAGCAGCATTTCTTTACGCGTGCTTTCCACAGTCCGCCTCCTGTTCAAGATCACCTTGCTATCTTTAGTATAACAAAAACACCTTTTTGTCAACCCTGCTAATTGTCACTTGAGCGACAACTTTGCTTGAGCAAAAGTTATTTAACAGGGTCAATGACAAAGGTTAAAAATAAAGCATGTAGTTTGAGGTACCGGCCGGATTTGAACCGGCGAATAAGGGTTTTGCAGACCCTCGCCTTACCACTTGGCCACGGTACCGTCTTGGGAACGCCTAGCGTCCCCATTAAAGTAAACAAACAATAACACCTTTCCTTATTTTTTTCAATACAACCTACTCAATCCATACTACTTTACAAACCTGAACGGATTACTGCGAACACCATTTATCCAAACTTCAAAGTGCAAATGAATACCAGTTCGTCCACGTACATTTCCGGTATTGCCCATCAACGCAATAGTTTGACCTGCATCTACATAATCTCCCGCATTTACAAGTAGACGAGAGTTATGCCCATACAACGTCTTGATTCCTCCTCCATGATCAATAATTACCACACAACCATAACCAGAATTCCAACCACATTGTGATTTTTCTACCACACCAGCTTTGGAAGCGTAGTTCGGTGTAGAGAACGTACCACCAGCCACATCGATACCGTGATGTTTCCAAGTAAAGTACTGAGTAATAACTCTAGCCGCAGTTGGCCAAACATAACCAGAAACAGTTGGTAGTTGTTTTGATGAAGGCGGCGTTGCAACTCTTGCCACATTACGTGGAGGCACAACTGTAGATTTTTGTGCAGCTCGCACACCATTTGGAATCAAAATCTTTTCTCCAGAAACAAGATCGGAACCATCGGCTTTTAACTTGTTAAACTTCACGATCTCATCAATACTTGCGCTATATAGCGCAGCAATCTTTTTCAAATTATCACCTTTCTTTATAGTGTGATTAAGACCGGTGATTGGCAAAATACGAAGCTTATCGCCAGGGTGTAAATAAGAATTAATTCCAAGATTATTTTCCCAAAGAATTGTATTTATACTAATCTGGAATCTTGCAGCAATACTACCCAACGAATCTCCCGGCTCTACCATATAATCAACGGTCTTTTCTCTAACACCATTTACAATGGTGCCAGACAAAATTGTTGGCTTAGACAAAGCTGTGCCACCAGCCACTACCGTGCCTAATTCTATAGTCTCAAAACTATTATGGGTAAACTGATCCTGACTTAACACACCAGTTTTCCAAGCTGGGTTAGCGGTATTTTCAAAATCTGTTGCCACACTAGCCGTTACTTCTTCTACGCTATAATCTTCGTCATTTGGAGTAAGAGAATAAGCCACAGTCTTTTGACCTGGCAAACTCACATCTTTTTTGGCATAAAGTTTTGTTTGAGGTAAAGCTACTACAAACAAAATAATAAAAATTATAATCTGTAAATTGTCTCGTTTTACCAACTGACCATCTAGCCCGGCTACACCCGATATCTTTCGCATCAGGTAGTCCAATTTATAATGAACAAGCCCAATAACTCGCCAACCAGGAGCGGCAGCCTTGCCCAAAACAAAAAAAATTTGGGTGCCAAACCACCAAAAAAACCTCTTTGTATATATCAATACTTTCAGGGTTTTTAACAGTATTTTATAGCGCATACAAATTAGCCCATTTAGCTGGGGACTTACGGGGTTGACCCCATTAAATCCGGCTTAGCCGGTGTGCTTTCAGCACAATTTAACAGGGGTTGACTTGGGAGCTATATTAACATATCATAATGATTAAAACAACCCGGTTGGACCCTACCACATTAGGGTAAACAACCGCTCTAATTAGCTAATTTAAGTATTAATTCTCAACATATGTCCGTCTTTCTCTACGCCATATTGCCAGCAGTTTTGGCAATAGTTTATGGGGTAATTTTAATTGCCTGGATAAACAAACAACCAGCCGGAGATGATCGCATGAAGGCAATTGCCAAAGCTATCCAAGAAGGAGCAAACGCTTATCTTGGCAGACAATATAGAACTATCGCGGTAGTGGCTCTAGCAGTTTTTGTCCTTATGGGTTTTGGAGTTAACTGGTTAACTGCTATTGGTTTCTTGGTGGGCGCAGTGCTTTCCGGATTAGCCGGTATTATTGGTATGAACGTATCTGTAAGAGCCAATATCAAAACTGCAGAAGCTGCCAAAAAAGGCATGGTAGAGGCACTAAACGTAGCTGTGCGCGGCGGGTCCATCACCGGTCTTATGGTAGTTGGTCTTGGCCTACTAGGCGTAGCTGGTTTTTATTTAATTACAAAAGATTTATCTGCTTTGGTTGGTTTGGCATTTGGCGGAAGTTTGATTTCTGTATTTGCTAGAATCGGTGGCGGTATATTTACCAAAGCAGCCGATGTGGGTGCCGATCTTGTTGGTAAAGTAGAAAAAGGTATTCCAGAAGATGATCCACGCAACCCAGCTGTTATTGCCGATAATGTTGGTGACAACGTAGGAGACTGCGCTGGTATGGCTGCCGACTTATTTGAAACTTACGCTGTAACTGCTATCGCTACTATGGTGCTTAGCGGCTTACTATTTGTAGGCAATGAAAAAGCTGTTATTTATCCTCTAGTTTTGGGTGGGGTGTCTATCCTTGCTTCTATTGCCGGTACATTCTTTATTCGCTTGGGCAAAAAACAAAACATCATGCAAGCTTTATACAAAGGCTTGGCTGCATCTGGCTTGCTTGCACTAGTAGCTTTTTATCCTGTCACCAAATGGCTTATGAGCGACTTGGCTGGATACGATGTAAACAAAATTTATGCTTCTTCTGTGGTTGGTTTAGTACTTGCTGCTATTATGGTTTGGATTACTGAATACTACACTTCTACCGAATACGCTCCGGTAAAACAAATTGCCAAAGCAAGTGAAACTGGTCACGGCACAAACGTAATTGCCGGTTTAGCCGTTTCTATGAAATCTACTGCTTGGCCAGTATTATTTATCGTAGCTGCCATTCTTTCTACATACTGGCTTGCTGGTTTATACGGCGTAGCAGTAGCTGCAATGAGTATGCTTTCTCTAGCAGGTATAATTGTTACAATTGATGCTTACGGCCCTATTACAGACAATGCTGGCGGTATTGCAGAGATGAGCGAACTCCCAGAACACGTAAGAGAAATCACAGATAAATTAGATGCTGTAGGAAATACTACAAAGGCTGTTACCAAAGGCTACGCAATTGCTAGTGCAGCTTTGGCATCTCTGGTTCTGTTTGCCGATTACACACACAAACTTCCAGAAAGCGTACAGTTCTTAATCAACGATCCAAAAGTTTTGGCCGGATTATTTATCGGTGGTTTACTGCCATACTTATTCGGTTCTATGCTTATGGAATCCGTTGGTAAAGTAGCTAGCCAAGTAGTAGAAGAAGTTCGCAGACAGTTCCGAGAAATTCCAGGAATTATGGAACGTACAAACAAGCCAGACTACGGCAAAGCTGTAGATATTGTTACTAAAGGCGCGATCAATCAAATGGTTCTTCCAGCTGTAATTCCAGTTCTTGCTCCAGTATTAGTTGGCTGGTTGTTGGGCGTAGAAGCTTTGGGTGGATTATTACTTGGTACAATTATTACTGGATTATTCGTAGCAATCTCTATGACTACTGGTGGTGGTGCTTGGGACAACGCCAAAAAATATATTGAAAAAGGAAACTACGGTGGCAAAGGATCTTTTGCTCATCAAGCAGCTGTAACTGGCGACACCGTTGGTGATCCATACAAAGATACTGCCGGCCCTGCTATCAACCCAATGATTAAAGTTGCAAACATTGTTGCGTTGCTGATTGTTGGATTATTGATCTAAAACAAACTTAAACATATTGACAAAACTATTAAATAATATAGTATTATTTTATCTAACCCAAGGTTAGGAGGATACTGTGCAAATTCTGCAACTCACCGAGTCCATGCTGACCCCGTTCGTTGGCGGACAACTTGAAATCATGGATCATAAGAACTTTTGTGCATACTGCGGCGAAATAGAAAGTGTTAGGATTATAAGGGACTTTCTCGTCGTGAAATTCGCCTGGTGCGCAAGCAACGACGACAATGGCAACCAACAAGGGTTAGGCACAAACTGGACGTCAATCAATAAACTCACCTACAGCTGGATGCTTCCGGAAGGAATCATCTCTAAAGAGTACGGTGGAAGAATTACGGTAGGCTTCGGAATGCGTCTCGTCGAGCTTCTCATCTTCCTTCCAAAGGAGTGTGGGCCAAGCTACGAGGAATATAGACTTAATCGCAGCCAAGTCAAAGGGCTAGATGCCGTTCCATAGGCTACAATTCAAGGCCAGTGCGACCAGTAGAGGGGGTCGCACACAACAACGACCATTCGTACCTCTACTTTAGATCCTAAATAATTTGGGGCTTAAAGTAGTGCGAGTGGTTTTTTGTTTACAAAAGTCTCAATCCTATTTGACCTTCAAATTATTTTACAGTAAACTGCATGATCAGGAGGAATACGATGAAAATCTCTCTTCGAACAATATCAAAAGTATTAGCTTTTGGTGGAGCGTTTGCCGCCTCGGCACTTATTTGGCTCATAGCAGAGCATGCAAAATGGACACCCGTACCTACTGCAATAGTGGCAGTAATATCCGCTATCGTCTGTATCATGCTCCCACAAATATTGTTATCAACACGGAGAAAATAGCTAGACTTTGCCCTGCGTTCAGTGTGTACCACCATGAAGCATGTTGAACAGATAAAATAATTCGTGGTTCATATAAAGCAGCTTTTACAAAGGCTGTTTTTAAATTTTTTGTAATAAAAAAATACCGCCGAACCGGCTGCTTTATAGGCAGTGGTCGGCGGATAGAAACAGAGTCAGGAATTCTCCTTGGTTGCATGGGCAGCATCATTTAGGCTCACAAGCCATTTGCGTAACTCGAGTTCATCGAACTTAAGAACATGGTTGGGGTCATCTGGGGGTATTACCCAAAAAATCTTGCCGAAGCGGCCAACCACACTAGATTCTCTAGCCCTTAGCAAAAGACTGCTAATACCATCGCGCGGGAAATCCGATTCTTCTAGAACGAGAACTTGAGGAGGGCAGGTCAGAGGCGCTGCGACAGGTCGGTCGCCCATGTACATGGCTCGACTCCTTCTCTGTTGATGTCTGCATCGCTTCGAAAACTTCAAAGCAATGAAAAAACAGATAGATAATAGTATTATACTTTTTTACTATTATGTCAATACTTTTTTGAAAAAACTTGCAATAATTATTAAATTAAAAAATATAATTTTACCATTAAGCTACATTGACAAAACCGCTTTATTATGATAGTGTTATTTTAATTCAAAAATTTTTCTCCTCCACATAAGGAGTCTGAAATGGAATGGTCCCTGAAAATTCTAACGGGAATTGTCATTCTAATACTAGTAGCTATGCTTGGCTATGCCGGCATACAATGCTACGACTGTGTTGGAATAAAAACCTCGACCGGAGAAGCTACCGTAACAGGCTGTACATACAAAGCTCCATGGATACAGGTTACCATAGTGGGTAAAACACCTATGGTAATAAGTCACCCCGAAGAATGGTGGTTATGGATGCGCATAGACGCCCAACAAGCCGCTCTTCACGTTACCGAAAGCACTTGCCACTCTCCCATTGGCACGGTATATAAAGTAAAATATGGTTATGGTCGTCGTAGTGGCGACTTAATTATCAAGGACTTTGCCCCCTAAGCCCACCCCTAACAGATACACGTATAGTTCGCTGGCTACTAAAACAGCCGGCGTTTTTTATAAATATAACCACTAAGACAGGGGTTGACATTTCGCTAATTTTAAACTAGTATTACCTCGTTAAATATTTTAAAAAAGTTATGCAATATACACTAAAAAATCTAGAAAAATCCCAAGTAGAACTAACCATTACCGTAGAACCAAAGGATTACAAAAAACATTTAGAAGAGGCTGCTGTTCGCATTTCCGAACGCGCCGCTATTGCTGGCTTTCGCCCAGGCAAAGCCCCTTATGAAACCGTAAAACAACAGGTGGGTGAAATCCGAATCATAGAAGAAGCAATGCAAAGCATAGTAGAAAGAAATTTCTTTTTGGCTGCCAAAGAAGCTGCTTTAGATACTGTTGGCATGCCCCAAATTACTATTACCAAAATTGCTCCAGGCAATGATTTGGCCTTTACTGCTACTGTAGCCCTGCTCCCAAAAATTAAATTGGGTGATTTGGCAACTGTAAAAGTAAAACATCAAGCCAAAGAAATTACCGACGAAGAAGTAGATAAAACTTTGAACGATTTAAAAAAGATGCAAACCAGAGAAATTCTAAAATCTGGTCCAGCTACCAAAGAAGATAAAATGGTAATTAACCTAGAAATGTTCTTGGACAAAGTACCAGTAGAAGGCGGACAAGCTCCAAACCACCAAGTATACTTGGGCGAACCTCACTATATTCCAGGACTAGCAGAACAATTAATTGGCTTACAAAAAGATGAAACCAAAGAATTTACTCTCAAATTTCCAAAGGATCACTACCAAAAACATTTGGCTGGCAAAGATATTGAATTCAAAACAAAAGTACACGATGTGTTTGAATTACAATATCCAGAAATAAATGAAGAATTTGCCAAATCTTTGGGCCAAGAAAGTATAGAAAAATTAAAAAATATTATAAAAGAAAACATGGCGGCTGAGCAGAAACACAAAGATGAACAAAAAATAGAAATAGAAATCTTGGATCAAATGATAGAAGCTAGTGAAATCTCCGAAATTCCAGACGTTCTAATCAATACCGAAAAAAATAAAATCTTCCAAGAACTTCGCCGAAGTCTAGAAGCTCAAGGCATAGAGATGGAAAAATACTTAAAAGACTTAAAGAAAAGTGAAGAAGATATTTACAAGGACTTTACCGAACAAGCGATGCGCAGAGTAAAGGCCGCTCTTATCTCTCGCCAGATTGCGCTAGACAACAATATCAAAGCCGAGAAGTCCGAAATTGATGATGAAATAAAACAAATCAAAGCCGCATACCCAGATAATAAAAATGTAGAAGAAAATCTAAAAAAACCAGAAGTAATTGATACTCTAGCTCTAACAATTCAAAACAGAAAAGTAATGAGTTGGCTAAAGGAAAAAATTACAGATAAAAAATCCTAAATCTCATATTCTCTAAAATAAAACAGTCCTGCAACAAGGATTGTTTTATTTTTTAAGCAATCAGTATTTTAAAAAGCGCCCTGCCAGAGAAAATCTCCGACAGAGCGCGCACCCTCCCCCTTACTACAGACGAGCTCAGTCGTCTTGGCTCAGTCGCATCTCTCGGTCCCCCAACCGATCGGTGTCGAACAAGAACCCATCCTCGAGCCACGGCGACAACGGCAACGCCCGAAGCTGAACATCCACCTTGGCCTCCAAGGCAGCTTCGGGGTCAACTTTCGCACAGTCATCACAGACGGCAACGTCCTCGTCGTCGGTCTCGATCTCCCTCTCACAAAGAACACATTCGACAGTCTTCGGCATCCGGAATCCCCCATGTTGTTATCTGCGAATTTGCAGATAGTAGATTATACACTCCAAAACGGCTTTTTGTCAATCGTATGATATAATTTTGACTATAGGATTTTTAAATACTATAATGACACTACTAAATAAACTATATGCTTTTTGGCGCACATGTATCCATTGCTGGCGGATTATTCAACGCCCCTATAAACGCGGCTGCTATTGGCTGTGAAGTATTCCAAATGTTTTCTCGTTCCCCTCGCGGTGGTTGGGTAGCTCCACTAGACAAAAACATTGCCAAACAATTTAAAGAAAACTGCGAAAAGCATAACCAAAAAGAATGGTATATTCATGCGCCGTATTTTATAAACTTTGCTTCTACCAATCCACGCATCAAACATGGCTCTGTGGCTGTATTACGAGAAGAACTAGAGCGTGGCACAATGCTGGGCGCAAAATACATAATGACTCATTTGGGCAGCTACAAAGATGTGGGCCAAAAAGAAGGTTATAAACAATTAATAGAGGGTTTAGAAAAAGTAATGAAGGGATATAAGGGCACAACCCAATTTCTAATAGAAATCTCTGCTGGTGCCGGTAATATCCTTGGGGACACATTTGAAGAGGTAGGCGCTGCCTTACATCACAAAAAAATAGAAAAATATAATATCGGTGTCTGCTACGATACCCAACATGCATTTGCTAGCGGCTACGATTGCCGCACGCCCAAAGCATTTGATGAAACTCTAAAAAAATTTGATAAAGAAATTGGCCTGGATAGATTAAAAATGTTTCATTGCAATGATTCCAAACCAGAACTTGGATCTCACCGAGATCGTCACGAACATATCGGCAAGGGCCAAATAGGATTGGCTGGATTTAAAACAATCTTAGGTGATAAAAGATTAAAAGATAAAAACTTTATAGCAGAAACCGAAGATGACGAAATCGTACAAGACTTAAAACTACTAAAAAAGATTAGGGATAAATAAACGGTCGTAAAAAATATTTATATTAAATAATAATAAATTATGGATGAAAACATGTTAAACACAGCCCCATCTACAAGCAAAACAAAACTAATCGTTGGCGTTCTAGTTTTATTAGTTGTTTTGGGTGGTGCTGCTTTTGTCTGGTACTCAAAAACTAAACCAGAAAATAAAATCCCCGTACCAACCACAAATAATAGCGGTGCAACTGAGCCAAACATAACCCAACCAAGTTCCGAAGAAAATAATGGCGCCTCTCCTAACCCAGCCGTTCCCGCCACACCAGACACCTCTGATACAGACCACTCCAATCCACCTAGCACTACTACGCCTCCATCAACTTCTACTTCTACAATCCCAAGACAAGATACAGGAGTAGATACTTTTGACCCAGGAAACTTACCACCTACTACCTCTACACCTCCAAGACCACCTGGCACACAAACAAATCCAGACAGCAGCACGGTACTTTCTCAATAATTAATAACGAAAAACAAAAATACACCGCTTAATAGGTGTATTTTTGTTTTAAGGGTTATCTATTCCACCCTTACTCCACGGATTACAGCGCAATATTCGCCAGGCCGCTAGTGCAACACCCACCACTAAACCTCGTTTTCTTATTATTTCATATCCATACTCACTACAGGTGGGCGTAAACCTGCAATAGCCATAGGGGAATTGAGATTTAAACAGCCCATGATCTGGAGAAATTGTTTTTTGGTATATTTTTATCAAAAATAAGAGCGGCGTTCTTGGCAAGAATAAGAGAAAATCAAGGATTTTTTTTATTTTCATACAAAGTGAAGGAAACAAAAATTTATTTTTATTTCTGAGCGTGTATAGAAAATACCTTTAGTATTTTCATATTAAGCAAACTTTGGATGTCATCCCGAGCGAGCCGTAGCGACGAGGGATCTACAATATAAAATAAATGTTATGCTTTCAAAACCTTCGCCTTACTTAATAAAACTTTTACTTCTTGGCTAATGGCTGCATAATCTTTGTTCAAAACATCCTTTTTGGCTACCACAAGTATATAGTAGCCGTTTTTTATAACCCCATCTTTGAGTAGAAGCCTTATTACCTCTCTTATCTGCCTTCGCACCCTATTTCGCTTTACTGCACTTTTATGCACCTTTAACCCTGTAGAAATGGCTAGCTTTAGCTGATTTTGGAAATTAATTGGATCTTCTTTTTCTGGGAAGAACTTTGTATTTTTGGCTAATTCTAGTACTTTTATATCCAAAAACTGGCCATTTGCCCAATAGCCATGCTTTAGTACCAAGTTAAAATCTCTAAGTTTTCGTAAACGATTGTCTTGTTGGAGCATATTATAAAATAGTATAACAAATTACCGTTGATTTGTCTTTGACAACACATCGCAGTCACGACTCGCGTCGGGACGAGATCTGAATGCCCGAGTCATCCACAGATGGCGAGAGGCTGTTTGGCAAAGATAAATTAATGGTAATTAAACATAAAACCCGCCTTTGAAGGGGGTTTTATGTTTAATTACCAGGTTTTTCTTGTTCTCTTGCCTTTGCGTTCGTTGGAAACTGTTAGTTTCTTTCTGCCTTTTGCACGTCTGCGGCTAAGAACTGCGCGTCCTCCCTTGGTTTTCATACGAGCACGGAAACCGTGGGATTTTGCTCTCTTGCGTTTTTTAGGTTGATAAGTTCGCTTTGTTGCCATATATAAGACAGCTAATAATTACAAAACCAATTGTACATAATTACCCGTGTTTTGTCAAGGTAAGTGAGTTTTATCCCCAAAAACAATCTATCCACACCTTGTCCCCAGTCTTTCCCCCACCTGTTTTTGGCTAACTATTGGACACCTAGCTTTATTATGTTAAGATTAAAAAGTTAAATAATAAAGGTTCTAAAAATATGTCCAACCACGAAATATGGCAAGCTGTTTTGGCAGAATTGGAACTTACCATCTCTAAACCAAACTTTGTTACCTGGTTTAAGAATACAGATATCCTATCCTACCAAGACAATTGCGCTGTATTGTGCGTACCCAATGACTTCAACCGTGCCTGGCTAGAGAAAAAATACCACCACATGATTGTAACTTCTCTAGAGAGAGTAACCGAAAAACCAATCAAACGACTAGAATACAAGATATATAATATAAAAAACATTGTTCCAGAAAGCGCTGTTGTAGAAACCAAAACAGAAAATGTTTCCCAAGAAACACCTGTGCTTTCTCCTGTTTTTACTTCTTCCGAAGTGTCTGCCCCTCCAAGAGTGGGTGAGTTTGGCTTAAATCCAAAATATGTTTTTGAAACTTTCGTAGTTGGCGGTGGATCCGAACTTGCTTATGCAGCCGCTCAAGCCGTAGTAAACAAACCAGGCGAAGCCTACAACCCACTATTTATCTACGGTGGCGTAGGTTTAGGCAAAACCCACTTGGTACAAGCTATCGGCAACCATCTACTCAAAGCCAGACCAAATATAAATATCATGTATGCCAGCGCCGAAAAGTTCTCTAACGACTATATCTCTTCTGTTCGAGACGGCAATGCCAAAAACTTTCAAAACAGATACCGCAATATAGACGTACTTCTTATAGACGATATTCAATTTATCTCTGGCAAAGACAAAACCCAAGAATCTTTCTTCCACACCTTCAACGAATTACACCAACAAAACAAACAAGTAGTAATGACTTCTGACCGACCACCAAAAGCTATTCCTGCCCTAGAAGACCGCCTAAAATCCCGTTTTGAATGGGGTATGATTGTAGATGTGGCTCCACCAGAACTAGAAACTAGAATAGCTATTCTGCAGAAAAAAAGCGTAGAAAAGAACTTTCATCTTAACCAAGACATTTTGCAATTGGTGGCCACCACTATCCACCGCAACATCCGCGAACTAGAGGGCGCACTAAACAAAATTATCGCGGTTCACCAGCTAAAAAACATGGAACCTACTATGGAATCGGTAAAGGCACTACTAGCCAACACCGAAATGCGTTCGGCATACAAATCTATTACCCCTCAACAGATTATAGACGCGGCCAGTGAATTCTTTACAATCAATACTTCCGATCTACTTGGCCAAAGCCGAGAAAAGAAATTCTCTCACCCTCGCCAAATTATCATGCACCTAATGCGCAAAGAACTTAACATGTCTTATCCGGCTATTGGCAACGAGCTTGGCGGAAGAGATCATACAACCGCTATGCATGCCGACAACAAAATAAGCACAGAGATAGAACAAGACCTAAAACTAAAACAAGAAGTAGAGCTAATAAAACAAAAGCTTTATATAAACATTACCTAGTTGTCATTCCGACCGAGCCTTTAGGCGAGTGGAGGAATCCCTTAAACTTAGTATTTGCAACTACCAGGTATAAGGGATCCCTCGACGGAGTTTATGCCCCGAGGGGTGCTCAGGATGACAAATCCACAGTTAATAATCAGTGGATAACCGATGTATAACTACCAAATATTTGCACCACTTATACACACTACTTACAACTTATTCACAACCAATTACAAAATAATATTTTATCCCCACACCTTATTAGTCAAACACCAACAACTTACCCACAACACAAAAATCTAAAAACCCGTTTGGATAAACAAGAATTCTGACTTATACACTTTATCCACTGCTATATAGTAACGATTGGAATTTATATATAAATATATAACGATATAATAATAGACAACTAAAAGTTTACCCACTAGTTAAATTTTATGAAATTTTTCTGCACAAAGGAGAACCTATCAAAATCGTTGGCTCTAGTAATTGGAGTCGCTGGCAAAAACATTAACCTGCCAATCTTGGGTAATGTTTTAATTAAGGCTAGCGAACAAAAGGTAGAGTTTATGGCCACCAACCTAGAATTGGCTATAACTTCCAACCTTCGTGCCAAAGTAGAGGTACCAGGTACATTTACCGTGCCTGCCCGAACTCTAAACGATTTTGTAAACCTATTGTCGGAAGAAAAAGTAGAGTTGTCTTTAAAAGACAACGAGTTAGAAGTTGTATGTGGAAGGTCTTCTACACGCATAAAAGGCGCCCCAGCCGACGAGTTTCCTGTTGTGCCGGTAGTAGGTGAAGGTAAAGGTTATGTAGTAGATATAGAAGCATTCAAAAGTGGTTTGGGGCAAGTGTTCCAGGCTGCATCCAAAAACGAAATAAGGCCGGAATTAGCGGGTGTGCTGTTTAATTTCAACGAAGATCAAGGAAGCCTAACAATGGCCGCCACAGACAGCTATAGACTGGCAGAGAAGAAGATAAAACTAATCCAAGGCGAAGAAAAATCCAGAGTGATTATGCCAGCTCGCACAGCTCAGGAGATAAGTCATATTTTGATTTTGTCCAAAGGGTTAGAGAATGAAAGGAATGTACGACTGTTAGTTACAGAGAATCAAGTAATCTTGCGTTGTAACGACGTAGAGTTGGTATCTCGTCTGGTAGATGGCCAGTATCCAGATTACACTCAAATTATTCCAAAAGAGTTCAAAACTTCAGCCGAATTTTCTACCAATCAAATTACCAAAGAAATAAAAGCAGCTAGTTTGTTTACCACTATCGGTATAAACGCTGTAAGTTTTGATTTTGATCCAACCAGTGGTGTAGTTACGGTTTCTTCTGTGTCTACCCAAACCGGCGAACACAAATCCGAACTACAAGCAGAAATAAAAGGAGAGAAAAATAATACCCTTCTTAACCACCGTTATGTGCTAGACGGCTTGGCTAATATAGATACAGAAAATGCAGTGCTCAAAGTAATTAATGCCGATAGCCCATGTGTACTTGCGCCAAAAGGCGATCAAAGCTTTGTTTATATTGTGATGCCGATACGACAGTAAAATATATAATAAAAAACCGCGGTAATAAGCTGCGGTTTTTTATTATATAGATTGACGAAATAGGGTGGGTATGTTTAAATTATTTTTGTAAAGCATGGAGGTTGAAATGGGTGAGCCACTCTCGTTGCTTGTTGTTGATGTGTCAGAAGATTGGGAAGAGGTGCTAAAAGCACAGGAACGAGGCTATGAGATAGACTTTGATAATAAGTGGCCGGGAAGCTACTTGCGAAATAGCCTTGATCCAAACAGGCTAATGAAACTTCATTATCCGCATGGATCTGTTCGTGCCGGATTCAATGCAGTTATTGATACTACGCGCATTGCGCACCAACTTTCCATTCCAATTTACGCAGCCGAATACTATGATGGGTGGACGGATGGTGAGGAGCAAACTTGCTTTTCTTTACAGTGGTATATACCAAAAGTAAACCGCTACGAAAAAGGCCAGCTCAGTGCTTTTCGATCTAGTTTGGCAGAAAGGCTAAAGACGGAGAATTGCCAACATCTCATGGTTATTGGTTATGACAGGGATGATTGTGTGATGGCAACGATTCGCGATGCTGTTGAGCGAGGTATTACGGTAGTTACCTCAGAGCATTGTATGCTTACTACAAACCGCGACAATCGGCGCGATGCTTCGTTGGCTTATTTCAAGGAAAACACAGTGTTTTTGGAAACACTGGTTGATGTGTGGAATTATATTTCCAACTCTGTAATTAGAGGGAGGTAGAGAATGAAAAGATACGAGATTGATGATACGGATTATAACAAGCTGGTTCGGCATTATGGTCGTGAAAATAAAATTCTTACCACGGTCGGCCCCCTTAGACGTATAAGTAGGGGTAGTGAAAATGTTTGGCGGAGAGTTGTTAGTGAGAAAATATGGTTTGTAATACAGAGTATGCTTCGAGTGTTGAACAAGCTTCCACGATCGGAGCAGAACAAACTCGCTTCTTCTAAGCCGAAAAAAGCAAAACAGAAGAAACGTCGGTGTTAATCTGTGTGTTGTGTAAGGGGGAAGGTTGGGCAGCCGTTTATGGCTGTCTTTTTTTATTCCACCACCACATTCAAAATCTTCTCCGTAGTCTTCCCCGCATTATCCGTCAGCACGGCCTTTAAAGAATGTTCGCCTACACCTGGAGAATTTTTCCAGGTAAATGTTAGGGCGCCATTTGCAAGTGTATCTTCTCGATGATTAAAGTTATAAATCAACTTCGGTGCTTTGTCGCCAACAGTTAAATATATATCTATCTTTTTCATATCATCCCAGCGGAAAGGTGTCAGGCTAATCACGCGCGGGAAATCGCTGGCGGTGAGCGTCACCGATTCGCCATCAAACCACTCAAAATCTGGCGCATCATATTCTGCTTGCATTGCAAAGGTAATATTTTTTTGAGAACTGTTGCCAGCATCGTCTACTGCCACCACAGAAAGCATGTGTGGGCCTTTGAGAAGCGTTTTGGCGTAGTAGGAGAGATTAAATGGTACTTCTGTCGACTCGCCAATTGAATGGCCGTCTATTTGGTATTTTACTTTGGTTACTCCGCGCGGAGCCACAGCAGTAACTTGTATTTCCATTTGTCTGGAAGTAAGAATGGCGCCCTCTACTGGCGAAACAAATTCTATAGTAGGAGAAAGCTCCGAAGAGTGTGTGCCTTCGTATTCGGTTGGCGGTTCAGCAAAAGAAGAGCCTAGTTGTTTATCCATCCAAACTTTCAAGGCCTTTTCCCAATTTTCGTATTGAGGATCATCGGCAGGATATGCCGGCACTGGCCCACGAGGATCGGATCTATCTACGTAATGAAGAATATCGTGTGGAGGTAGATATGTACGCTGGACAATCAAACTTTCTGGAGTAGAAGAGTTGGCGATTTTGCCAGTCTCGGAATTTATATTTAGCACAATGCCGTCGTTGCCACCACGAAGAACTGGTTTGGTAGCATCGTTTGGTGGCGGAGTTGGGAAGTTTTCTACAGGCGTTCCCTTTAGCGCTTCTCTCATAAACTTGTTCCAGATTGTACCAGCCAAGGCATTACCACCAGCTTTCATAGGTGTGGGGATTGTATTTCCAACCCAAACACCGGTAGCTAGAGATGGTGTATAGCCCAGAGTCCAAGCATCTTTGTTATCGTTGGTAGTACCGGTTTTTGCTGCTACTGGTCGGCCAGGCAAAGTTAAGTTTCCATTTGCACCAAAGATCCAAGAACGGGCTACGTCATCGGATAAAACGTCGGCAGTAGTGGCTGCAATTTCTGGTGTGATTGCTTCTGTACCTTCGTTTTCTTCCCATTCATACAAAGTCTCGCCGGCATTGCTAGTTACTCTCAAAATACTAACTGGTTGGTGGTATATGCCGTTGTTTGCCAGAGTGGCATAGCCATTGGTGTGTTCTAACAGGTTTACTTCTCCGCCACCGAGCACCAAACTCAAGCCATAATCACCAGTAAAAGTGCTGTAGCCAAATCGTTTAGCAAAATCTATTGTGTCTTTTGTGCCAACCAGATAAAGAGCTTTAACTGCTGGAATATTTAGTGAGCCTTGCAAAGATTTGCGAATAGTAACCAGTCCGTGTTCTTTACCATCATAATTTTTTGGAGTGTAATCTTCACCGGCGCGCGCATCAAAGTTGGTAATCACGTCGTAGATTACTGTATCTGGCGTATATCCTTTTTCAAAAGCAAAAGTATAAACAAATGGTTTAAAAGAAGAACCAGGTTGGCGTTTGCCAAGAGTGGCTACATCAAATTGGCCGTTTATTTCATCGTTGTTATAATCACGCGAACCAACCATTGCCAGTATCTGCGCAGTCTTTGGATCTAGTGCTACCAGCGCAGCGTTGTTGGCGTTGGCATCTTTTAGATTTTTGTCACCAATTTCTTTTACAATCTTTTCGGCGATTTGTTGTTTTTCAAAATCAAGCGAAGTAATTATTTTGAGTCCGCCTTCGTCTATTGCTCTTTCGCCAAACTGGTCGGCCAACAATTGTTTTACATAAAGTACAAAGTGTGGGGCTTCCATTGGGCCAGCACTTTTGAATAATCGCAAAGCTACGCCTTGGGCTTCATTCTTTTGTTCTTCGGTTATCATGCCTTGGTCATACATTAGAGCTAACACAACATCGCGTCTATCTCGTAGAGCATCCAAATCTTTTAAGTATCGGCTTGGAGCTTTTGGAATCGCAGCTAGTGTTGCAGCTTCGGCAAGAGTTATTTCTTTGGCGGTTTTTTTAAAGTATGCCTGGCTGGCTGCTTCTATACCATAGTTGGTAGAGCCGTATGGGATTTCATTTAAATATAATTTTAAGATTTGTTCTTTGGTATATTTTTTCTCCAAACGAATAGCGAGAATGGCCTCTTTGATTTTTCTAAAATAACCGGCAAAACCAGTTCGCGCATCTCCAACAATAGTATTTTTAATTAACTG